>WBZN01000025.1_pt1 | contig 256765 bp, 258 predicted proteins | sample 5204281 | NCBI WGS metagenome assembly WBZN01 (sample SAMN12344347, study PRJNA552823) | activated sludge metagenome | biome: Activated sludge suspended growth; feature: Nitrification reactor; material: Wastewater; isolation source: activated sludge from nitrification reactor of wastewater...
TCTTTTGCCGGTAGCAGAGACTTTTACAGGCTTCAGAGAAGCTTTTCTGACAAGTTCTGCAGAGAAATCTCTGTAAACGAGCTTGATCGCTCTTACGACGAAAGAATCCTGATCGGACGATCAAGGGACGTTCTCCGGAAGACGAGTTCTGTGAATGACAATGGGGGCAAGTAACCAGCATAACCGAGAGAGCAGAGCAAGTCTGCGACCACGCCCTCTTATCAACAACGTAGGGGACCAGTTCCTTCTCAATACGAGACGTCTAAAGAATGAACGATCTCCATGACGGAATTTGTCATGAGTCCTAAATAGAATTTATAAATGCTTAGGATTGCTCTCCTACGGCTTGATCTTTGAACTAAAAAGAAAAGCATGAGCAGACATTTATTTAAACTTATCGTGACTCTTTTATTTTTGAGTTTGTTTGCTCAAGCCCAGACAACGCATCCTCTACCTGGATCATTAGATGTTTGGATGGACGCTGAATCAAGATTGAACGACAAAGCAGGATTTCGCATCCCCCCTCGAGATAATTCAGCGCTGCGCAGTGATTTTCGCGCAGAGAATACCGATTGGTTTTCTGTTTCGTCCTATTGGATTCCTGAAAGCGAATTAAACGTGGCGGTTATCGAAGAGGAAATTCCCGCCGAACTGAAATCAGAGCTGATCCGCCAGCGCAACGGAGGACGCGAGTTCAGGCTTTTCGTTCATCCTGAGTCTGAAAAATTCTATCAGCCCTTAGTGGGTCAATACCCTCGAGCGGCAGATGCCGTCGCCCGCGCCACAGCGTCCAGCCGAACGGTGTTGATGTCCTTCCCGCAAAATCCAAATCTCTTGTTCTTCGCGAAACTGTCCTTGGACGTCAACTTGGGAAATGTGGTGCGCACAATTCCTATGGGAGAGTCCCTGCAAAGTATCGGTTTGACGAAATATATTCTCAAAAAAGCGCGAGACCTGGGAAAAACATTTAAATTCATTCCGGAAGTCCTTGGGCTCGTGCCGAAGGGGTGGCCTCGGGGCGGGCAAATCATTCGTCCTATCCCCCCAGAAATAATGAAGGGCGAGACCACAGTGATTCCCATGTTTTCTTTAACGACGCTAGACAGTGGAACAACTCTGCTAGAAAAAATGATCAAAGCCTCGGGACAGGAGCCACGAACTTTTGTTTTGAACTCCATCTTGCGCCCCTTCGTCAGGGGTTGGACGGAGTGGGCTATTCAAGGAGCTTTGACGATGGAAGCCCATGGACAGAATGTTTTGCTTGAAATAAATAGGGCGGGCCAACCCACAGGTTCCTTTTACCAAAGAGACATGGGTGGGATGAATCTGGACATGAGCTCGCCCTATTTTCCAAAAACACTTTTATCGGAACTCCCTTTCGCTTCGACTTTAGAGGCGGACTATCATCAAAATTTCCGCGAGAAAGCCCGAAAGACTTCGATGGCAGTCTATTTTCATAATCGTGTTTTATATAATATTGACCGCGATCTGCAGCGGATAGAAAAGAATTATCGGGCCGGTCAAATTTTAGATGATCTTTGGATTGAGCTGCGGCAAGAACTCATTCGGCAAACAGGGCTTTCACCACAAAAAATCACGGTTGATCTTTTAAAAAATGATATCAATCAAGTTCTAGTCGAAGCGGTAAAGGCGCAGCTGACGCAGGAAGGCCATCCTTCCTGCGAATTCGTTTTCTGATTTTTCGTTTAGCGCTGCGCGGGCGGAGCCCAGTGCAGACCTTCTTTACCTGCCCATTTGCCGCGAGGGCGATAGATGCGGTTGTTCGCGTACTGTTCAAAGGCATGCGCGCACCAGCCAGAAATTCGCGAAGCTGCAAAAATAGGTGTGAAAAGATCTGTCGGAATCCCCATGGCAAAATAGACCGTGGCCGAATAGAAATCCACGTTCGGCATCAAGCCTTTTTCTTTTTGCATCGTATCGTCGATCAAAGTCGACATTTCGTACATATGATGAATGCCGGCTTTTTTCGTCAATTGATCGGATATCCCACGCAGGATGCGAGCCCGCGGATCGCCATTTTTATAAACACGATGACCAATTCCCATAACTTTTTCTTTGGCACTCAAGGCATCCTTCACGAATTGTTGAGCCTTGTCCATATTGCCGATCTTTTGCAGCATCAAAATCACTTGCTCATTGGCTCCGCCGTGCAGAGGTCCCTTCAAGGCCCCGATTGCCGAAACGACAGCCGAGTGCAAATCAGATAAAGACGAAGCCGTCACGCGAGTCGCGAAAGCCGAGCAGTTCAGCTCATGATCCGCATGTAAGATCAAACAGGTGTCCATGACTTTCACGTGATCAGCATTGGGCTCTTTGCCGCCACCGAGCATATACATCATATTCCAAGCGATGGAGCGATCGGATTTCGGAATCACGGGTTCCTGATTTTTGCGAATTGCTTCAAACGCGCAAAGCAGAGTTCCCATTTTGGCGGTCAGGCGAACGGATTTACGATGATTGGCTTCTGAAGAATTATCAGTCGCATCTTTATCCCAGTGAGAAATCAAAGAAACCGCCGTGCGCAGCCAGGCCATTGGGTGCACATTGGTCGGAATGGATTTCAGAACTTTGATGAAATCAGGCGCGAGCGCCATCTCTTTATGAAGTTCGGTCGAAAAATCCTTGAGTTCTTGCTCCTTCGGCAGGCGGTCGTTCCAAAGCAAGTAAGTGACCTCTTCGAAAGTCGAGTGGGTGGCAAGGTCATCAATCGTGTAACCGCGAAAATTAAGCGAGTCGTTCACGATGAATGAAACGTGAGTGGTGCAGGCGACGACTCCTTCGAGTCCTTTATCTAGAGCGCCTTCGTATATATTAACTTCAGCCATTGTCTCTTCCTTTCGATGATTGAACATTCTATTTGTAAACTATGTCGTAAATCGGGGCAAGGTGTTCTGTCTTCGTTCAGCGCGAGGCTAATTTGATCACTCGGTCTTTCACCTCGACCACCAGCAAGGTTTGATCTCTGACAGGTTCCTGATTCCCGGTGAACTGTTCATTCGCAAAGAGAATCTCATTTCTTAAGTCATGGGCCCCTTGTTTGGGAGCCTTATGCACGGCTTCTTTTAAGCCGTTGAGTCCCCACATTTGACCGTCGGCTCGCTCGGAGCCCTTCAAACCTTCGGTCGCGAGAACGAAGCGATCCCGAGGATTGAGTTGGATGGAAGAACTGCGCACTTCAAAGTTAAATTCCTTAGATAGAGCAGGAGCACTAGATTTCAATTCTTCGACCTGAGTTTGATTATAGATTTGCAGAAAGCCATCAATCGAGCCCACCAGAGAATATTGCATTTCAAAACTGCGCCGATCGATAACACCATAGAATAAACTCGCCCGATCTTTATTTTGGATTTGCGGCACAATTTCTTTCGCGAGCAAGGACATGACCTGGGCCGCATCCAAACCACGACGGGCTTCGATTTGCGAAGAGATTTTGATGACCACAGAGAGAAGCAGGGCCGACATGCCGTAGCCGCTGGAGCTCGCGAGCAGGATGCCGAATTTTAATTTGTCTTCGTGCTCGAAGATGTCGAAGTAATCTCCGCCCGAGCGCGATCCGGGAATGAATTTGGTGCTGAAATCAAATCCTGAAATGTTAGGAAGCTCGGTCGGCGACAAAAATTTTTGCAGGCTCTGCGCCAAATTGATTTCTTGATGGGTTTGCGCAATGAGATTCTCGAGAGATTGATTCACACTGCCCAGCTCTTGCCGATAGTGGGCGAGCTCATTGTCTTTCGCGGCAATTTCTTGCTCGAGTTCACGGATCCGTTGCTGAAGTGATTTTACATCTGTCATGGCTTCCCATTTTACGAGGAAATGGGAAAGCTTTTGAGTGCTTTTTTCTGAACTAGACTTTACTTGTCATCACGAAGTTTGTCGTAGGCCGTACGGATCCAACTCTGGTGTTTAGAGACATCGACGAAGGTCGCGTCGCCGCTGCAGAGCTGACTTTCATCTACGCCACGATCATTTGAAACAGTAGAGGTCACACCAACAATTTGAAGCTGGCCACCACGGTAAACCATGAGAGGACTGCCAGAGTCGCCGGAGCAAACTCCTGTTTCGTGCTGACGAACAACAATGCTTTTAGCAGAAAATGAATCCGACTCAATATGATTAGCCGTTGTACTTGTAATCCTCAAAACACCGGGGTCTTTGCTTTTGTACCCCGTTACACCATAGCCTGACATAATCAACTTTTCATTTGGACTAAATGACGTTGTTCCCCTTGGGTAGTCAAAAGTCGTATAACCTGGAGGAAGATCGCCTGCAAAGTGTACCATCGCGATGTCATCATCATTTTCACTTGTTGATCCATGATAGCGGGGATTCAACTCAATGGCAGTCACCTGACGACCAAAGGTGGAGTTTCCCGTACCCGCGACGCAATTGAGATTATTATTAAAGAAAACCGTCATCTTCGAGGGCGAGGAGGCCACGCAATGGCCAGCCGTTAACACCACGTGCCCTGGCAGAAGACTTCCCGTACAAATTTCACCGTCACTGTTATTTTCTGAGAAATAAAGACTTACGACTCGAGACGAAACAGGATTACGACTTCCTAATTTCTTTCCGCTCACGATGCCGCTGAGATACTGCTGACTGTCGACTCCACTGTTGTCGCAAACTCCCCCCAATGGGCCTACGTTGTCGACAGAGCTACTTTTCGAACCCGAGCAAGCACCCAAAACTGACAAAGACCCCATGACGACGAGAAACGACAAAACTCTTTTCACGAACTTTCTCCTCAGTTGAAAAAATAACCAAGGCGTTCACAAATTAAACAGTTTGTTTGCTTCGTGAAGACCTCGACTGCAGGAGCGGTCTTGCAACGGCAAAGCCAAGCTGAAAAGTTTTTAAATCGAGATAAAAGGTCCGCCGCGCCTTTCGGCCGAATTTGCGGGCCTAGGCGCTTGAAAAGAATTCCTAAGCGTTCAGGTCCGTATACAGCTGGGCCAGCTCTTTTTCTTCGCGGCGCAGGCGGATTTGCACGGCTTCGGGGATTTGCCCCTCCTTCAACGAAACCAGCCCTTGCAGATGGTAGCGGATCTCCTGGATTCTTTGCGACAGCCGCTGGCGTCCCCAAACCACGGCGGGGCCGCAAAGAAGCTCCTGGTGGCTCCAGTGCGGGGGAAAATAACGAGCGGCCTGCACTTCATCGACGACTCGGCGGGCGAGAAAATGCCCCACTAACATCTTCGCGAAAAATGGCGTAAATAAAATCAGTACAACGAGCGCCGTCCAGCGCAGTAGACGGAAAGAGAGGCCATCCATGCCAAAGGAGCCAGCTTCGCCCGCCACCTCTTGCAGAATCAGTGCAAGCACCCAACCCAGCAGAGCGCCTACCGCCGAGCTCAGCCCCATTTGCATCGCGATATTTTGGCACTCTTGGTTGAGCTTTCGCCCGCGCCAAAACAAGAGAATTCCGGAAGCGATCATCTCGCCCGCGAAAAAGGAGGCCGCGCCGTTCAAGGAGATCGCACTCGCAGCGAGCAGGGCCAAAGCCAAGCAAACTGTCCAAAACTCAATGGTGATCACGAAGGAAAGGACAAAACCCAACAACAACATCCCGAGCAGCGGAAGCAAATGATTCTCGACGAGAAAAAAAGCAAGGCTTGAATCCCCGAGGCTCATTTGCAGATTCGCCGAATAACGCGCGAGCAATTCCGCTCCGTAAAAAAATAAGCCGGTGAAAAAGAGCAGCTGGAAAAGGTTCTGCCATTTTTTATTCTTGGTAAAAATAGCCAGAATACAAATTCCGACGAGCATCAGACCATTGATCGACATAAAGCCAAGGCTCAGAACCAAAATCCACCAGGCGCCGAGGCTCGCGAGTCCCATCATCAAAACACTTGAGCGTTTACCGAGCACGCAAATATTGTAAAGGGACAAAGCCGTTAATTCGGTTTTGCGCGGAGAAGAGCCGAGAACGCTGAGAGAAAGAGCTCGCGGCAGCATTTTGTCGAATTTCGCGTCCAGAGAACTCTCGTATATTTTCTGCTGAAAAGTCTCGCTGAGGCGTGCGAGATACTTTTGCGATTCTTTCAGACTGAAGAGTGTCAGAACAAAACTTCCCAACCAGACGTAAATCATAACTTCCTCTTTTTGTAGATGTCGTAACGGACCGTCTTACCTTCGTAGCTGTGCTGTACTTCAGGTCGTTGCACTTCGGGCCGCAGAGCTTCGGCATGGACGGGACGCTTCACCGCCACGCGATCGCAGTCCCATTCCAAGGCCGCCGCAAGAACCGCCGCAGCATCCGTATCGTCTCCGACCAGCTCGCGAAAGATCAACATTTCCTGTTTGGGCAAAGCAGATTTCTTCTTATGAGGGTACATCGGATCAAAGTAAATGGCGTCAACTTTTAGGTGATCACGCTGCGTGCGCAGAAAATCAGCGGCCTCGCCAAAGTGCAATCGATAATTTTTCAAAGAAGGAAGCTGCGTTCTCGAAAAGGCCTCCGAAAGCAAAACATAGAGCAAAGGCGAACGCTCCACGCCTGTGACTTGGAATCCCAACTGAGTTAAAAAAACGCTATCGATGCCCAGACCCACGGAGAGATCAAGAATGCTCTTCACTCCTTTGGACGCCCCCAAAGCTTTCGCCATGAGTTCGGATTTCCCCCGGTGCTTGCGCTGATAATCCAGATGATTTTTATCGAAATCGATCGCAAGCTTACGGCCTTGCGGATCCCGCAGAACCAACTCGCCCTGTTGAAAGAAAAGGTGGTAACTAAAAGTCCCCGGATCAGCCGGGTTCAAGGGGGCTTTCAAGAACTGTCCCCATCTGCGCGCAGCATCCAAACCCTCGTTATCACTCACCAAACAAAGATTCATCGCTTCCACGGTACCAGGTACCATAAATTTTCGAAGGTCCAGAAGAGAAGGGCGATTTGGAAGAGGCGGCGGCCGGCGCGGGCGAGGGATTTCATCTCGGAACCGGCCGGCGTGGAGAGTTTTTTAAGGCGCAGCAGAAAGCGAAAAGAGGCCAAGGTCAAAATCAAAACGCCGTAAAGTCCGAGAATGAAGTTGGCGTAGTAAAGGTGATAAAGACCAAAAAAAATCACGAACAAAATCCACCAGCCCGCGATGAGACGGCGTGAGCGATCAAACCCCAAACTGTTCACCGTATTCTTGAACTTCGCTTGGGTGCTTTCAATAATCGAACTTATATTGCGTAGATGTTTGAGGTAAAGCACCAGCCAACCCCACAGCAGGCCGATAGCCAAGGACTCCACATCAAAGGCGGTTCCCATAGAAAGTTGGTAACCCACCGTGAGCAGCGGCCCCAGCAGCAAAAACAAACTGACGTCGCCGCCCAATTGGAAAGCCCAGAAGCCAGCCACGCAGCTCACTGCCAAAATGGAAAGCACCTCCGGGGATACGATCACCACCGGCAGAGCGCAGAGCAAAGCTAAAACTAAAAATAAAACCGAATAGCGCTTCACTTCGAGAGCGGTCGTCCATCCGCGCTGAATCGAACGGCTGCCGCGGTCAACGATTACGCGGTCCACGCCCTGCATATGATCTTGGTAATCATTGCGCAGACTCAAAGAGATAAACGCAAACAGAACGCCGCAGGTACTGATGCTCGCGGCCAAAGGATCCAGGAGAGTGCCGTCGGCTATGTTTTTAACTAAGATCAAAAACAGTGGAAATAACACCAGCAGAAAATTATTCACTTTAAAGGTCAAGGCTAAGAACAGCCAAAAGGAAGGGCGCCGAATCGACTGAATCGGGACCACCTGAAAAGTCACCGTCTCGGATTGCGAGTTGGCGTTCAAAGTTTTCAGTGGCAAAGCCCGCTGTGTTTGCGAAAAGGTGCCCAACAAATAAGGCTCAAAGTCAGGGGATCCTCTAGCCAAAGTGACGAGCTCGCTCGTCCCCTCTTTCATGAGGGCTTCCTTCGCCAATACAAAATCTCGGTCAAAGGTTTCAGTTGGTCGATTAGCTTTTCTTCGCCGGGCCGCAGATGTTTTTGCAGTCTCTCCAGATGATGATTGTACAGGACGATCAAGCCGCGATTCAAATCATCAAACTCCACGAGCTTTTGATCAAAGACCGCTTTCCCCCCGAGACCCGCGTAAAAATCCTCAAGGTTTTGACTCTTGACCATTTGGTCGATGTGCGAGCGATCCAGCCCCTTCGAAACGAAACTGCCAAAAGAATTCAAGTAACCTGATTTCAAGTCCCCTAAAATCGCTTTACCCTCTTCATTGCGAATATCATAATCAAGTAAATCGTCACTGCGCTGAAAAAGTTGACCCAGCAAGGTCCCCATCTCTTCCAAGATCTGATGCAGATCCTGGTCATAGCGTTCTTGCGCGATGAAGGGCGCGCGGATGCACCACTTGAATAAGCTCGCCGTCTTCAAATTGTGAATGCGATCGAGCTGCTCTAAAGTGACAAAGAAATCCCCGACAATGGAGTCCTGCAGCCATTCCCCCTCGAGCAAATCGGAAATCACTTCGGAGGTGTACTGCACAAGCTTGATATTGCCGTGGGCCGAAAGATTCACCATCACCCGCGCGAGCAGATAGTCGCCCGCAAGCACGGCGTATTCGGGCGTGTATTTAAGCCAGCCCGCCGTTTTCCCGCGGCGCAGGTTCGAGCGGTCCACCAGATCGTCATGCAGTAGCGAAGCGTTGTGAATAAACTCGATCGTCTGCCCCAGCAAATGCTCAGCTCGGGCGTCAAGCCGAAGGTTTTCGGCCATCATCTTAATGAGTTTTGCGCGAAAGCCCTTCCCCCCGGAGAAAAGGTCATCGTACAAGCGGTTCAGCTTCGGCAAATAGGCGGGAAAATCACGGGAATCATAGATTTTGAGATCAATGACATTGTGCTGCAATGGAACTCCTTCAAGGCGCGCTCCAAGATTCGCGATTTATGCACTTGATGTCAAGGGGCGAGCAGGCTTAAATCGGCAGAATGGAACAAGTTTTTTATACCCAAAAAAACATCACTTTTCGCGAAGCCGATCCGGCACAAATCATGTTCTTCGGGAACGTCTTCGACTTTGCCCACGACTGCTTCGAGCAGTTTGTCCAAGCCACGGGTTACAGCTGGAAAGAGTGGTTTCAAGATCCTCAGATCGCCACACCGATTCGCCACACCGATGCGGATTTCCGTGCGCCCTTTCTGCCGGGAGAGGCCTACGATATTGCGGTGACCGTCACGCATCTCGGTGAAACCTCTTTCAAAATGAAATACGTTTTCAGCCAGCAGAGCCGCGTCCACGCCCTCGTGAACATGGTGCATACGGCTATTGATATTCAAACAAAGCAGAAAATCGCTCTCCCCGCGCTTTTGCGCGAACGCTTCGGCCGATTTTTGGAGGGCCCCCGTGTCTGATCCTGTTGATGACACAATTTGGTGGCAAAAGGGTGTTCGTTTTGAATGCCAAGGGTCGGGCAAATGCTGCACCTCCCATGGGGAATTCGGCTTTGTTTTCCTCACGCGCCCCGATCGCATTCGCTTCGCAAAGCATTTGGGCCTTACGCTCAAAACCTTTACCGAGCAGTACTGTGAAAAGTCAGGTGGCATTTGGCATTTGAAAGAAGATCGCAAGAATCCCGATTGCATGTTCCTTAAGAATAAACGCTGCAGCGTTTATGAAGCCCGGCCCACGCAGTGCCGCACATGGCCCTTTTGGCCTGAAGTCATGAATGCCAAGGCCTGGGCCGAAGAGGTCAAAGCCTTCTGTCCCGGCGTCGATAAGGGGAGACTCATTCCCCCCGAAGAAATTGCCCAGGCCTTGGCCGAGCAAATCAAAAGTGAAAAGGGCTTCGGCAAATAATATTGAGCAAGAGATATGGATCTAAGCGAGTTCTTCAGAGCGCAAAAAACAAAGCATTGAAATCAACATGGGGATTTTCAGTTTGAACTTCGGCAAGGGTGTCTTGCAGAGCGCGATCGACCGGAGCTAAAAGAAAATAATCGCTTGAGTTCTGCTCATCCGCTTTGAGGGCCGCGAATCTCTCATTAAAAATGAACGCCATTTCTCCGGGACTGCGGCCCGAAAGCAGAGCCAGCTTAACAAGCGCCAGATGAATACGATGGGGCGTTTGCTGGCGGTAGGTTCGTCCACTCAACATCGTGGTTCGCGGGGCCACCTGTCCTAGAACAACCCCTAGAAAACGGAGAATTTCTGCAGACGGCGTTTTTTTAACTAAAGACAAAGTGGACAGCTGTAGAAGATTTAAACGGGTTGCCGCCAAATTGAGCTCTTGGCGAGTGAGGCGATCCAGCTCCTTGTAGCGAACCAGAATCTCTTCCGGTTTCAAATGGGAGGCCTGAGCCAGTTGGGCTGCTGATCGCAATTCCCGCTCGGGAAGCTTTAAGCCATAAACCTGCTGATAATAAAGAAAGGACGATTCCAAAGAAGCCAAAATAGACTCTTGGGTGAAAAGACCTTCACATTTTTCGGCTCCTTCAGAAGAGGCAGAAAAGAGAGAAAAGGTCAGAACCAGTATAAGAAACGATAGTGATTTTTGCATTGAAGTGGCCTTTCCTCCCTAATGACACTGCATCTTAGAGGCCACATCTTAAAAGTAAAAGAAGTAGAAAATCCTAACAAAAAGAGAACATTGCGAAGCGTTCTTATCAAAATAAGACATCTCTTTCAGCGACACTTGAACGGAAATCGTCCCCTTGCATTCAAACTGAGAATCCACGCGGACGACTTAACTTCACGCCTCTTTATGACGAAAAGTCCTCTATGAGAATTCTCTCGAGCCGCCTTCTTTTGCTAGGCTATCTCCTATCCGCTTTGGGTTGCACAAAGGCAAACGTGGATATTGCTTCACTAGGAAAATTAGTGGCGGCTCCTGTTTTAAAATCCCAAGCGCTGATCGACATTGATTTCGGCGAAAAAGCAGGCCAGCAAAAGTACGTGCGCATGTCGGGGACCTGCGATCCTCACATCCAAAATCTGATGATTGGTTTTTCTCAAGAGGGTGGCGCGACGGCCGTCGGCTATCAATCGATTCCCAGCACCTCCGATTACTATGCGACTTCGACCGACACCAGCACCACTCATAACGTCAATGATACCGATTGCTCCGATCAAAATTTTGATTTTATCCTCAGCCTGGATCAAGTCCGCACGATGTTGGGCGTTGTTCCGGGTGACACTCTTGATTCTGTTAAAGTGAATTTTGTCTACTTAGTAGGGGTCACCGTGCTGGGTCAGACGGCTCCTTTAATTATGCCCACCAATTCTGATTTGACGCCTACAAACGGGTCGCCGATTCCTGCTAAATTAGCCGTGACAAAGTTTTCTCCTGCCGCTTCGGCTGGGGTGGGCTCCTGCGAGCCTCTTTATTTCTATTTAAAGAATGCCCAAGGAAACAATGTCGTCGCAACCGAGACCGTCACTTTCTCGGTGAGTGCAGTCGATACACAAGGATCAGCGACTGTCCTGCTTTACAATACTCTCTCGAGCTGCCAAGCCGGGGGGGCGACGCAAGCGAATTCAACAGTAAGTACCGGTAACGGCGGGACACTGATGTACGCCAAATTCAGTGCGGCCGGGACGGTTTTCAGAGTATCCATCGTCAGCGCAAGCCTGGGATCGAACACGCTGACCGCCGATAACACCTACGATATCACGACCTTCGGAACGGCCTACCGCTGGTTAGACATTGTCGATCTGCCGACTCAAATTTACAAAAATCAGTGCTTCCAAGGAAGCCTTAATTTGAATATGTACGACGCCACCCGCAGCCTCGATACGAGCCATACTGCATCCATCACCGTGAGCCTGACATCGAATGATGCCAATTTTCAATTTTACTCGGATTCCGGCTGCTCGTCGAGCATCACCTCCTTCACTTTCGGAACGGGAGCCGCAACAGGAACTCTTTACGTGAAGTATGTAGCAACCACCACAGTCAAATCTTCGACCACCCTGACTCTCACCGGTGCCGTGGCAAGTCCTCCTTCAGGAATCACCGGGATCACGGCGGTCACCCGAAATATGAAAGTCTCCTTAAATGACAATACCGTCATCGCGGGGCTTAACTGGTCAGGTCCTCAGGAAATCAAAGGTTCGGATTGCAACAAATATTATGTGACAGCTCGCAATTCCGACGGGGCGACCATCAAAAACACGGGAAGCTCCTTCGCGGTATCCTTAACGCCAGGCACCTCTTCAACGCTCGGCCATTTCTATTCGAATGCGGGTTGCACGACACGCTTGAGCGGAGACCTCGTCAACATGGCCAATGGTTCTTACTTCTCAACGGTGTATTTTAAGACAACGGTGACGGCGTCAACGGATATCACTTTATCCGCAACCTATCCCGCCTCGGTGGTTGCTAGCCTGGTTATTCACGCGGTTCCTCCGGCTCAGCTTTCCTCTTCCGGTGGCGCGTTCAATGTGGCGACCGGCGTGGCCAATCTTTATTTCCCCGCGATCGACGGGAACATTTTCGCTGTGCTTGCCGACGGCAGCGGAGGCTGGTACATCGGCGGGAATTTCTCAAGCGTCGGTGGGCTCACTCGCCATAATCTGGCGCAGATCTCGGCCGCTGGTCTCGTGACTTCATGGAATCCGAATGTGGATGGATCGGTGAACGCCCTCGTCGCGGATAATGTGAACGTCTACGCGGGCGGAGCTTTCAACAACGTCAACGGCTCAACATCACTCCCCGCCCTTGCGGCCCTCGATCGCAGCTCGGGCATCGCCACGACTTGGAACCCCTCTCCCGATGCGGCCGTCAATGCCCTTTTGATTCAGGGAACGACTTTGTTTGTGGGCGGGAACTTTGCCTCGATCGCCTCGCAAAGTCGCAGCCATTTGGCCTCGATCGATCTCACAACGGGCCTCGCGAACTCGTGGAATCCCGCGCCCAATGGTCCCGTGAATGTCTTTGTAAGTGACGGATCCACTTTGTATGTGGGTGGAAATTTCTCGGCCGTAGGACCCGATAGTCGCTATTCGCTGGCTTCATTTACCATCAGCAGTGGCTTGATCACGAGCTTCTTCCCTTACGTCAGTGACGGCGGCGGAGTGGCGGCACCGATTTATGCCCTCGCCCTTTCAGGAAACACTCTCTACGTCGGGGGAGCCTTCGCCTTAGCGGGAGGTCAACCCCACGCCCATCTTGTCGCCCTGGACATCACGGATATCTCGGCCGTAAGCCCGACCACGTGGAATCCCACTGTCGACGGCGACGTGAATAAAATAGCTTTGGTCAGTTCAAAACTTTATTTTGTTGGTTCTTTCGCCAACGTCCTTGGCACAAGCCACCCCAACGCAGCCGCCATCGATCTCACAAACAATACTCTGACAGGCTGGGCGCCTCAGTTCAGCGGTGCGGTCTACAGCTTTGATTTCGGTTTGAACAACGACATTTTCTTAGGCGGAGGCCTGTCGACGATTTACTAACGCTTCGTGAGCGGAAAAAGTTGGGCCCCCAGGTGATAAACTTCCGTACCAGGCTCTGAGATGAGTTCATTTGCCAATTGATGCAGAAATTCCGCCAGTCGCTGTTTGGCTTCCTGAATTTTTTCGGGGCTCGCCGAAACAGTAATGCCCGTGATCAGTCGCCTCTGAAAATCCTCTTCGGAATTAGCATGGCGCAATTCGAGTTGCCCCCTCTCTAACATTTCATCATGGAATTTGCGGATCAACGGAAGAGATTTTGAAGAGGTGATGCGCAGCTTGCTTTCGGTTTTGAGGTATTTTCCATCCGTCACCTTCAAGAGCCCCAAAGAAACCAACTCCCGCAAAGCAATCTCGGCGGTGGTCGCCGAAAGATTGAGACGCTGCGAGACCTCGGTCGCGGTGCCATCAAAATTGGCCAAGGTCGTCAGCTCTAGGATGGGAATGTAATACCAATTGCGCAGAATTTGGGTCGCTTCGACATCGGCCAAGGCCCAATCGGCCACCGCCGGGGTCACGTCATCTTTTGATTTTTTTATTTCCGGTGGCGAGAGCAGCTCCGGCTCCACATCCAAGGCCCGCGCAAGCTTAGGCAAGAGATTGGGCGGAAGGGGTTTTTTGCCGTTAAGCACGCGACTGAGAAAAGAGGCCGAAATCTCCAAACGCCGCGCCAAGGAGCGGATCGAAAATCCCGGAGAGGACTTCTTTTTACGTTCAAAGTACATTTGCAAAATCAAATGCGCCTTCATGAATTACTGCGCCTTTCGACATTCAAAGGAAAGGGGCTGACCATTCACCGTCATTTGCGCTCTTCCACGATCAGGATTTTGCGAAAGGGAGACCGTCGGAGGAATGTATCCTTGCGTGTTCTGCGGAGGAACATAGCGGATCCCTGTTTTCAAAATTTTCCCTTCAGAAATCCACACCAAGCCACCCACGTAGTCATCGTCCACGAGACTCCACTGCTTAGAACCCAACATGTTCTGCCCGGGTTTCGCGGTTTGAGTGTAAACAAAACTGCTCGTACTGCCATAGCGGAAGACGCAATTGAAATAATAGCTTCCAGCGTCTTCCGGCAGACTGGTGAGGGGCAAGGCCGGCGCAATCACTGCCACATCCGTGAGGCCAGGCATGATCTTGAAACAACCCAGCTGAAGACTGCCGCGGAAGTTTTGAATGCTTCTTACGGCGGGATCTTCCGTAGCGGGATAAGTGACGGTCTGTTCAGATGAAGTGCAACCCTCTGGTTGAAAGCGCCGCAGGTTCTCTCCCCTCCGGGCCGGGAAAATTTCGCCGAGCTTTCGTTCGATCTCGCGAATAAGCGACTTTTGCGCGTCTGCTCCCTGCCTCCATCTTTGCACGGGAACATAAACAGAAAATAATTCCCGACTGCCCGAGGCCTTGGGATGAACGATGTATTGATATTTGATATAAACTTTCGTGAGCCCTGCGGTTTCGAGAGGCTCAAAGTTAATCGAAGGAAACCTCAACAAAAAATCATCCGACACTGCGCTTGAGTTTTGAGCTCCCGCCATGATGTTTTTCAGCACCTGGCTTTTTACATAAAGTGTCGTGAGATCGCCCCCGCCCGAAACGCTGGTTCCTCCATCCGTCATTTTAGAAGAGGTGAAAAGAGATTTGCCATAAGCGTTCAAGAGTTTTTGCCTTTGGGCCGTAGGATCCAATTTCGACAAGGTCACGAGAGCGGTAGAAAGCGAGTAGTCGTGGTCATTGTAGCCCGTGGCTCCCAGGGCCTCATGCAACTCGAGCTGCGGCAGCGCTGCAAGAGCCTCCGCCGGAAGTTGTTCCGAAAGATAAACTTGTCGCTGATCCCATAAATAAAAAGCCGATTGACGAGAGCCGCTCAAGACCGCCTCTGGAGCGCCTGACAGACCCCGCCAATGAATTTGATTGGCCTCTTCGCGGAAAGCCTTCACTTCAAAGTCACCTACTTTATGGATGCCCGAACTCTCGAGCCCCGCAATGATGGTGGGCCAATGAGTCCCCGGCTTCCCTTGAGGAGCTGCCTGAACCCAAAGACCCGTGACTAAAATCATCGAGAGCAAAAAAGAATTTACCATCCGCGAAATATACCAGCTCACAAAGTCGATTTCACCTGTTAGGATTCTAACAGGCCTTGGACTCTCTGTCGATTCTCTGATCAAAGAGCCCAAGAAGGGCTTCCATTTTTCCTCAGATCGCATTCTTTGCGCCTTGCCGTGTGTGCGTCACTGAATCCAGGTCTCGAGCGCGCTTTCCAAAATTATTGAGAAACGGCTTGAGCGAAAGCGCAAGTGAGTTGCGTGGCACCGCCCAGAACCAGGTTCACACCGGGATGGCCCTCAGCCGTGAAGACCTCACTTGCGGAAGCGAGAGGCGCGCGGCTTTTAGCATCTAAAATTTCCGCAACCAAGTTGTACCGGGTGGGAGTCAAGCCATCTAAGGTCTCAATTTTCGCCCGGTAGATTTTATTTTGATATTTAAAAACCTGCTGAACCTGTCCTGAAGAAAGTTTCACTTCCACCTGAGCCAAGAGCTTCGCGGGACTTCCGTGGTGGCTTGCTGCAACCACGAGGCATTCTCCGTCAAAAATAAGTTCATTTGCAAAGGCCGGAGCGGCTAAAGAAGCGCAAAGAGATGAACAAATTAAAATAAGTGTTTTCATCTCTTTTTCCTTTTTATTATTGCATGCATTGAATGTTGGCTTGATTGGGCGAATCGACGGATTCGGTGCCCGTGCTCACTAAGGGAGGAGTCGCTGAGTTAGCATACCACTGCGCAGTCGACGTCGCGAGTCTTTGACCACTTTTCACGTCCTTGATGACCAAAAAGAGATCGTAGGTGGCTTTGCCGTTGTAGGTGTTATTTTGTGCCGTGACCGTATAGGCGGTGTGACCATCATTGTAGAGTTCCACATTTTGGTCAGCCTGTAACTGCACTTGGGGCTGAGCAAGAATTTTTACATTTTCTCCTTGGGGACCGTAGGTCATAACAACACACAGACCCTTGTAGATCGGGTCGGCCGCAAAGACCGGAGTAGCCGCCATAAGGCTGACGGTAGAGAAGCTCAGCAAAGAGAGAAGACGAAGACTGTTTTTCATAAAAGACCTTTCACGTTAAGCGGAGACCCTTGGTGGGCCTGCGCGGGGGGTTTACAGATTCGGTGAAAGGGAACTTACCAGAAGCGTTGCGCGCCGCGATACGGGGAAAGCCAGAAAGTGTTGCCCTGAGAGGGTAACAGCGCGGCGGCCCAGGCCCCGCAATCAATCGTGCTTGAGCAACCACGCGAGAATTTCTTCGCGGTCTTTTTCCGGATGAACCACGAAGGTTTCGGTGTGCTTCGCGCAGGGGGCGACGGGAGTGTAGGTGAAAGCCTGCTTGCCGTCTTCGCAGACGTCCAAACAGCTGGAGGTCATGATGCGAATCTCTTGGGCCTTGCCGGCTTCGCGCATTTTTGTTTTCAGAAAAGTTTTGAGATTTTCGCCGGCGTTGCCTTCTTCGGTGAGCTGGCTGCGATCTATTTTTTTATCGCATTTTGTGCAGATAAAAACGGCGGACTCGGTCCGGGGAGTTTTTTCTTTTTGCATCATCAGCTCCTTTGCAAAATTTCTTTTCGCAGTTCTCCGAAGAGAACCTTGCCTAAATCAGACCGGGGAATGCGCGCGACGATCCGAACCTGGCGAATACGCTCAAAAGGTAAAACGCTCTCATCAAAAGATTTCCGCATCTGCTCAACCACCGCCTGCGGAACCTTTTCACCGACCACTAAATGAATCTCTTGGCCCAGACGTTCCGACAGCATATCCACTAAAACAAATTCTGTCATCCAAGTTGCAAAGTCTTTGGCAAGCATCTGCTCTAGCTTTTCCCGCAGACGGGGCAACACGACGATTTCGCCTCCCACCTTGATGTAATCCTGCTGACGACCCAGGATCTTCAAAAAACGCCCCTGCAGCTCGGCGCGGTCCTCGGTTGTGAGCCAGTTCCCCCGTTTTGGATCCCACGCGAGAGCCTGCCCGTTCTGCCATTGCGCATAGCAGGTCAAAAGACAGTCGGCCTTCACTTCCAAAAAACCCTCAGCACTCAGACGAGCCTGCGCATGCCCTAAAAGTTCCACCGCAGGAAAAGACGTCGCCCGTAAAGAGCCCAGCGACGCCGTCGCGATCTGCGAGCAGGTCTCGGTCATGCCAAAACTTGGAAGCAGAGGCCAACCCAGGGCCCTCGCCTTCTGGTAAAGCTCCTCGCTCAAGGCCCCTCCGCCAACGACCACCGCCCGCAAAGCAGGGGGAGCCCGCAGCTGGCCCTGCACCAAATCATAAACTTGCGTCGGCACCAAGGCTGACAGCGTGCAGCCCTCATTCTGCAAAGTTTGATAAAAATAATCCGCATCCCATTTGAAATCATTCAACGCTTGAACCGTCTTCGCTCCGCTCAAAAAAGCCCGGGCCGCAAGGCCGAGGCCGCCCACATGAAAAAGCGGCAAGACCTGGGCCCAAATATCCTTTTCATCGGATTGCAAATGAGCATTCACGGCCTGCGCCGAATTCAAAAATGCCTGCTTGGCAAGAGCCACTAACTTGATCCCCGCTAATTTTTCAGCGGTAGAGCCCGAGGTCGAAACCCAAATATGACCACGTAAATCCCTCTCGATCGAAATCATTTGCGCCAAAGAATGAAGGCGCTGAAAGTCCTCTAAAGGCCAACGTGGATTCAAACGGATATCCACCGAATTGCTCAGCCAATCTATGTCAGCTTGATCGGATGCCATTTAAGACCTTCAAGCAGGGCATCGAAGCCCACACCCGTTCCTGGAACCTTCAAAATCGAAGGTCCAATAAAAACGATTTCTTTAGAAAAAAGATCGCTCTCATACAGAAGGTGCGTCAGGCACCCCGGTTCGAGCATCATTTTGCCGTGGTTTTTTTTGAGCGCCATGGCCACCCCGAGAGCGTGCATGACCCCCACCGGATGATCCATATAACTCGTGACCGTCGCCTTCAGCGAATACGTTTTGCAAAGCTCGATCGCTCGCTCCACATCGATTTTTGCCGGCTTGATCACCAGCACATCAAAAGGCTTGCGCTTAAATGTTTTCCAAACCACCCGCGAAAACTGATTATCCAAGGCGATGGGCACCAGCTGCCTGGCTTCGGCCCACGCGCCGTCATCAAAAGGAAAGGGATCTTCCACGTACTCGATCCGCGAAAACGCCATTTGCTCAAGACGGGACATGAAGCGCTCAAAGATCTGCCAGCGCCCCACTCCGTTAAAATCCAGGCGCAAAAGAAAATCCCGAGCCGCCGCCTGATTGATAAATTCCGATTCAACCTGCAGGTTCCGACCCACCTTGATTTTCAGGCAAGTGAAACCTTTGGAGCGCAGAGATTCTAGTTGTTCAATATCTACTTCGGCGCAATTGGTGACGACAAAATTATTTTTCAGCTTGAGGGCCGAATCAAAAATACTTTTCTTTTGCTGCCGGAGATCGGCATCACGATGGGCGAGCCAGATGGACTGCTCGGCTTGGGCCGAGATTTTACCATTTCGCAGCCCCGTCAATTGCTCATCCAAGGGGGCATCTCCCAATTCGGGCCAAGGGTGCAGATCCGCATAACCCAAGCGTCCATCGGGCCATCCGATTTGCAGCAAGGCCCCCTCACGTTCTTTCAAGGCCGTCACCGCATTGGGCGTCGAGAGCGGGCGCAGAACGTAGGGCGAATAGGAAATTTTCATATCATTCTTCTCATTTCAGTAAAATCCCCACGCTTAAAAGAACACCAAAAAGAAGATGCAAACCGGCGCTCATGGCCAGAAATTTATTATACTGAGCACTGGGTTCTGTTTTAAAGATATTGATAATGATTTTAAGCGCGAGGGGTAAGGCCAAAAAGGGCAACAGCGCCATCCCCGGACTTCCTTCAAAGAGCCAATAAAAACCCAAAACAAAGGGCAGAAGTATAAGAACGGCAATTTCCCACCGGCCAAACAAAAGACCGAAGCGCACGGGCAAGGTCTTTTTGTGAACCAAAACATCCCCGTGAATGTCCCGCAGATTATTGACCGCAAGTAACACGGTCGCGTGGATTCCAATCTGCAGCCCCAGGATCACCGCGGCCCACGACCACTGCAGAGTCTGCAAATAAAACAAGCCACTCACCGCAATGATGCCAAAAAAAAGAATGACAAAAATTTCACCGAGCCCCAAATAGGCCAAGGGAAAGGGCCCTGCCGTATAAGAATAACCCATCAACACCGAGAATAAACCAATCAGCACGATGGGCCACCCGCCTTGAATGACCAAAGGAATGCCGCAAAAGACTGCCGCTAGGAAAAAAAATCCCGCAAGTCCCATCACCTGCTTTTCGCTGAAAAGGCCCGCCTGGGTCACCCGCAGGGGACCTATTCTTTTTTCGGTGTCGGCGCCTTTTTTAAAGTCGACGGCGTCATTGACCAGGTTTGTGCCAATTTGAATGCAAAACGAAGCGAGCAAGGCATAAATAAAAATGCTGATCTGCATCTGCCCCGCGCGATGGGCCAAGGCCGTGGCGGCCACACAGGGGACAAGGGCCGCCGTCAATGTTTTGGGACGGAACGCGAGAAGAATACTTTTAACTTTAGTCATTTGTGGTAACCTTTCTTTCTTTTTAGCAGATTCCTCGCAGCTGTCCAAGAAGGTTCTGTGGACGTTCCAAATGAGGTTCTGACGGAGGCTCCATGGTCCTAATTTCTCTTCTCGCTTTCGTCGCCGGCGGTTTTGTGACGGGATTTTTGGTTTACACCAAAATGAAAGCCCAGCTGCAGACGGCCGAACTCAAAACGGAAATGCTTACGCAGAGTTTAGAAAGCCAGGGCGATCTTTCGCAGCGCATGGGTCATCAATTTGAAGTCATGGCGCAAAAAATCTTTGAAGAGAAATCCGCTAAATTCACCGATCAAAACCACCGCAATATCGCTTCGGTCCTCGACCCTCTCAAAGAACGACTGAAAGACTTCGAGAAAAAAGTCGAGGATAGCTATTCCACCGAAAGATCGGAACGCGGAATGCTGCGCGGGGAATTGAAGCAGCTGATGGATCTCAATCGCGCCATGTCGAACGAAGCGCAAAGCCTCACGCGGGCCTTGAAGGGCGAGAATAAAACTCAAGGCAACTGGGGCGAGATGATTCTGGAAAGCGTTTTGGATCGCTCAGGACTGCGCAAAGGCGAAGAGTACACCGTCCAAGGCGTGGACCTCGATCTGCGGGGTCAAGAGGGTCAGATTCTTCGTCCTGACGTGATCGTGCACCTGCCTGATCAGAAACATATCATCGTCGATTCGAAGATGACTTTGGTGGCCTATGAAGCCTCGAGCAGCGCCAGCACTCCCGAAGAGCAAGAACGCCACGGCCGACTGCACGTCGAGGCCTTGAAAAAACATATCGATGGACTCTCTGAAAAGAAATACCATGCGGCCGAAAAGCTGATCACGCCTGATTTCGTGATTCTTTTCATGCCCCTCGAACCCGCCTTTGCCTTGGCCTTTCGCCTTAAGCCCGATCTTTTTCAGTACGCCTGGGACAGGAATGTGGCCATCGTCAGTCCTACGACATTGCTGGCGACCCTAAGAACCGTTTCGGCGCTGTGGAAACAGGATCGCCAAGAGCGCAATGCCCTCGAAATCGCCCGCCGCGGAGGCATGCTCTACGATAAGTTTGCGGGCTTGCTCAAAGACCTTGAAAGCCTTGGGGATAAGCTCGAATCCGCGCAAAAGGTGCACACCGACATTATTAAAAAAGTCAGCGAAGGTCGCGGGAATTTATTAGATCAAGTGGAAGAGCTGAAAAAACTCGGCGCAAAAACAGAAAAGTCCTTGCCGCAGCTCGAATCTGGAAATTGATTTCTGAAGAGAACTACAAACCTGCTTCAGACGTCGCAGGAACCAGCTTAATGGCCACATCGATGCCAGCTGACTGGTTCTTAATGGCCACCGCTGGATTCTGCACCACACGCTGCTGCAGCTTCGTAAAGATCGGCTCACGAATGGCCAAGTGATTATCCTGCAAGACGCACTGACGGGCGAGCTTGCTCGCCACATTGATCACGATAGGGGCCTTGAGGTTCGCGGTCATTTGCGTGGGATCATCGGGAATCGTCACGATCGAAAAATAACGGGGTTTCTCAGGGGAAACCAATTTGAGGTTTTCCAAGTCACTTTTTGTCAGAGTGGTTTTGTAAGACTCTGTAAAGAGCTCGGGCTCCAAAACAGGAAAAGCGATTTGGGGTGATTCACAACTTTGCAGCCAGGCAAAGATTTCGTCATTGGGATCATCCAGAAGAACAAACTGGCGCAAATCAGCAAATCCTAGAAGTCCCTCAGGAAAATTGAGAATGTCCTCTTGTTTCAGCGCGACTTGGCCGAATCTTGAAGTTTGAATAATCACAAATCCCCCCTCAGAAACATGTGTATAGCAAATAAGACACAGTCAGATGCCTGGCAGGTGCATCACTTATTAAATCTGGCCTTAAATCGGGGAAGACTCAATAAAAATGAAATGACTGAATGCACAAACAACACAACCTGAAAGAGACTTTCAGGTGATGTGAATAAGTTGTCAGAAGAAAGACCTAAGGCTTGAGGAGCTTAGAGATCGAACGCGTTTGATCTGATGAAACTTGTGAAGATTGGGTATTTTGATCCTGAATCGCCGCGTAAACTTCCTCGCGGTGAATTTTCGTGTCCTTGGGGGCTTCGATACCGAGACGCACTTGTTTGCCCTTGATTTGGACAACTCTGATCTTGATGTGATCGTCGATAGCGATGCTTTCACCCAACTTCCGTGTTAGAACGAGCATGACAACTCCTTTTGTGCTGCAGTCGTTATCGGCAAATTAAAGCGGAACTGTAGGTATTATTTTTATTTTAGGAAGTCAAGAAGACTACGTTCAATTAGTTTACCCGAGGTCTCTAAAGTGGCCTTGAGCGTGCTATCGGTCTTATTAATATCGCTGATCACCTGAAAAGCATCGGCATCTTCGAGCTGAGAAGCGGTGGTCTTGTTGTCGACAATGGCCTTCTGCAGGCCTTCTTGGGTCGTATTGATGGTTGTCACGCGAGCGCCAAGCTCGGAGCGAGCCAAGACAACTTGAGAAATCGCCTGATCTAGTGAGTCAAGAGAGCTCTGAACCCCTTCCTTGTCGTTTGTCTTGAGAGAAATCTCAAGTTCCTTCAGCGCCGAAAAGACGTTGATTCCGGTGCTTTCGGTCACGGGGTCGCGAGAAACCTTATGGATCGAAGCCGGTCCACGGGTCTGAATGAAGTTCTGCTCGACGTTTTCATTTTGTTGGGCCCGCTCCACTTCGCCCTGTTGATACTCTTTGAGTTCGGACACGGTGGTGGGCGTTTCGTAGCGCGGGCGGATGGTGCCATCCCCCTCGACGCCTTGGCCTAAAAAGACTTTATTACCCGGGAGATTCATCGCCAAGAAGGATTCCTTGTTGATCTGAATCTTCATGTCATCGTCGTTGCCCTTGTAGGTCCCATCGGCCTCGAAGGGACGAACCTGGGTCTGGGTGCCGCCAAAGACGTAACGCTCGGCCAATTTGCGATTGCCGATTTGCACGGCCTGATTGTAGATCTGCTCCACTTCGGAAGCGGTCACCAGGCGCGACTGGGCGTTGCCGCTAGCATCATTGGACTGGCTGATGGCGAGCTCCTTCGCCCGCACCAGAGCATCGGAAAGTTCGGTGAGGGATTGCTCTGAATACTCCAAGAAAGATTTGGCGGCATTGATGTTTTTAATGAATTGGGCGTTGCCCCGCTCTTCGGTCCGCGAAACGAGCACCCGCGCGGATGAGAGGGGATCATCCGACGGCTTGTTGATGCGCTTTTGGGTGGCGGCCTGGTTCTGTAAATCAGCCATGTCTGCACGATTTTTCTGCATATTCTGATTCACTTGATTGAAGGCCATTTTGTCAGCAACACGCATATCGTTTTACCTATAAACGTTTCAGGTTAAGAACCGTATCGAACATTTCGTCAGCGACGCGGATCAGGCGGGCCGAAGCATCGTAAGCTTTTTGGTATTCGATCATTTTCGTCGCCTCTTCGTCCATGCTCACTCCGCTCACGCTTTCGCGGATGTTGCTGAGCTGGGACATGACGTTTTTTTGCGACTCCTGCGACTTCATGGCCCGCTGGGCGACCGTCCCGATCTGACCCACCTGGGCATTGTAGTAATCGTCGAAAGACGCCTGCTGGCCATCCATGGTTTTTTTGTACTGCAAAGACGAAATCACGTTCGCGACCGTATTGTCGCCCGGCGCATTGGGTTTTGCTCCGGAGACGATTTTACTGACGTCGTTGATCACCGTTCTGTTGAGGCTCAGATTTTCGGCCGCGCCGGCTTTATCGGCGGGCATTTCAAAAAACAGCACGCCCGGCTTTCCGGCCTTATCAAAGCCTTCGATATGGGCTTTGTTGACCTCTTCGGCCATGGTGAAGGCCATCTCATCGGTGTTTTTCAGAAGATCCTCTATCACGTTGTCGCGCACGTCCAGGGCCCCGCCAATTTTACCGCCCTTGAACTGATCGGTGATATTGAAGGGCGTTCCGCCAGGACTGTTGCGGTAAAAAATTTCAACCCGGTTGTGCTCGTCGGTGTGGGCCGCTTGAATTTCGGCCGCACTTGTTCCCGAAACCAAAATGGCCGTGCGACCCGCCGTTACCGAAACGTGGCCGTCACTGCCCTCAGCCCAGGTGATGTCGATTTTTTCGCCCAATTTTTTTAACAGCAGATCCCGGCGATCGCGCTCGTCGTTCGCGGTGTTGCCTTGAATTTCGACCATCTGGATTTTTTCATTGAGCTTGGCCACTTCCTTGGCCATCTGGTTGACCTCTTCGACCGAAGTTCTGATTTGCCCGTTTAGATCCTCTTGCACGTCTTTGAGCTGTCCCACCACCCGCTTGAAATCTTTGGTCAAGGCGACACCCGATTCGCGCACCATCGTACGGCTCGCGAGGCTTTCAGGATTATTCGAAAGCTCACGGAAAGAATTGAAAAAATCAGTGACGTACTGATTCAGGCCTTTATTCAGCTGTTCATTGTAAACTTGTTCCACACGCCCCAGGGCGTCGGCGCGGGAATCGAGGTAGCCCCCTGTCGAGCCCTCCCGTTGAATTTGTTTTTCCAGCCAAGGATTATTTGTGCGGGTGACGGAGGCCGCGCGCGCCCCCATCCCGATCTGGAGATTGCCTTCACCGATGGGTTGGTTGGTCACCTGCTCGACCCTTTGCCGAGAGAAACCTTCCGTGGATTTGTTCGCGATGTTATGACCGACCGTTTGCAGCTGCGTCTGGTTGTTCGACAGAGAGCGCTTACCCAGATCCATCATCGATGAAATCTTAGACATCTTACACTTCTCGTTTTACGAAATGCCCGGATTTGTCAGGGCCGAGTTTATATTGGCCACCACGCTCGTAAGTTTTTTTGCCACCACTGAGAGTGTCTTTGATCTCACCCAAAGCCCCGCCTAAATTTCGCAAGGCTGATTTGGTGTACTCTTCGTTTTCTTTGTTGAGTTCGGAAATGCGTTTGATCAAGATGTCGAGCGCCGAGTGGACCGTGCGCAGCTTGTCGCCTTGCGGGCCTCCCATTAATTGCGCAATCTGCAGAAGGCGGGGCTGCTCGACATCGCCGTGCAGATGCTGCGTGAGTTCCGTGGCGTATCGAGAACGCAGGGAATCGTGGGCGCGGATTTTAAACAGAATCGCTTCTTTGATTTGGTTGCTTTCTTCGAGCGCTTCGCGGTTAGCGGCCAAAAGATGTTCTTTTTCTTTACGCAAAAGATCCAAAAGAGTGCGGTAAGATTTGGTGAGATCTTCAAGGTTATTCACGAGCTTTGTGTAACTTTGTTCAGTTGTAGCGTCCATGCTACCACTCCTTGAAAAAGAAATTGAGAAACTACATTGTCTCTAAATGCTCATCGACCATTTTATCCGCAATGGCTTTCGCGTCAATTTTGTAGTTCCCGCTGTCGATGAGTTCGCGGAACTTAGCCACTTTCGCTTCGTCCACATCCGGCGTGGCCAGGGCGATGTCTTTGATTTTTTTTGCTTCTTGTGCACGCGGAGAGACATCCACTTTGGCCGAATTCATTCCTAAATCAGCTAGGGCTTCCGCTTGAGGATCAGCGACTTTAGCGAGGCTTTTGTTTTTAACGCCTTCAGCCGCTCCCGATTTTGCACCACCCGCAGAGCCGTCAACCAAGTTTAAATTTTGACCTACTTTATTGTGCGTGATTTTCATCGTCAGCCTCCGGTATCGATTCGTTAACCATCTTCAATTCATAGTACCATAATGAAACAGTTCCACCAACTCATTCTGAGACAGAGGTTTCCGGGGGCGGGGTGGGAGCTTGAACGTTCCAAAAAACCGACTTCGCGGTGGGACTCAAAAGGCCAAGAACTTCGCCCTCTTGCACACTCTGTCCTGTTGAGAGTTTGGACAGAGAGCCCTTAAATGTCAGCTGCGATTTTAGACCATTGTCGTGGCCCAATTCGACGAAGCTTTCTTCCGGATTCAAAGCCATCTTGTTCAGGAGAATTCCACTCCACGGAGCAGAAATCGGTAAGGGCGCTTCGCCTAATTCAGGTTTTTGCAAACCCGACTGACGATCAAAGCGCAGGGACAAACTATTGGAGCGGCCCGTGGGCAAAGCCGCCGCGGTGAAACCACCGGTGTAATTGCTTTTTTCATTCAAGGCCAAAGGGCCTTGGGGTTTTGCCATGGCGTTTTTAATTCCCATCTGCGCGCCGAATTTTTCGACGAGTTGGGTGTAGATCATTTTAGAGAGACCGATGCCGCCCTTGTCGCTCCATTTATCCACATAGTTGTCATCAAGCTGCTCACGAAATATTTTTTCGGCTTGGTTCGCCTGAACGAATCCACCTTCGTGAACCGTCGAACGCATGGACTTCAGCATCTCGCGCAGAAAATGTTTCTCGTACATGTCCGAGACATCATGAAGTTTTTCTTCCGGCGATTTCTGCACCGGTTGAGTCATGAACGAAGAACCCACCTTCATGGGAGTCCCGCCGTGCATTTTTTAAAAAATAAAAAGGGGAGTTGAGTCAGAGAATCATGTGCATCCTGCACTTGACTCTTAGAGTGTAGCTTCGGCCCGTTCATACCATTCCATAGCATGTGCTGGCTTATTGCTCCTGTTTCCTGCGAGAAACTTTTGACGACTCTTGACCATCCTTGGTTCGCGATCTCTTTCTCACCCTCCCCGCGTTCCAAACACATCCATGTGTCTGAAACTATAAAACCCTTTTTTTGAATTACTTTTAGTTTATTAAATGCTGTGTCATTTCGAAACAAAAATCTCATAATATTTCGAGTTCCCCGTGCAAAGCTCCAGCGGCCTTGATGGACTGAAGTATAGTTATCAGGTCCTTTGGAGAGACTCCGAGCTTATTGAGCGACTGGACCAGATCACCAACGCTCACGCCGGTGTCGAGCAACGCGACCTTTTCTTCAACAGCCTTCTTTCCCTCGCCCACCTTGACCGACAGGTTGCCGTGGGAAATGGCCACGCGTGAAATTTTCACTTTATCGCCGATGACGATGGTGCCGGTTTTTTCGTTGATCACCACACGGGCTTTCATATCCGGACTGACTTCGATGGCTTCAATCGTCGCGAGCAATTCCACGCCGCGATTTTCATAGGCAAAGGGCGTGATGATATCAATGGTCCCCGCATCCTTCGCCGAAGCGTAGTGCCCACCCAATTCTTTATTGATCGTGAGGATCGAGCGCGCGGCCGTGGTGAAATCAGGGTTGATCAGCGTCAGTCGGTACATTTTGCGACTCGCAAAATCAGCCGTCATGTCTTTTTCGATCATGGCTCCGTTGGGAATGCGCCCCGAGGTCAGCTGAATATCTTTGCCGTCGCCCGCGATGATCACGCTTCCTTGAGCAACGGCGTAGACCTGCTCATTCCCCGCACGCAATGGCGTTTGCAACAAGGTCCCCCCTTGCAAAGAAGACGCATCGCCGATGGAGCTCACGGTGATATCAATAGGATTTCCGGATTTGCCAAAGGCCGGCATGGTCGCCGTGACGATGACAGCCGCCACATTTTTACTCTCAAAATTCGTCGTCTCGAGCTTCACTCCGAGCTTATCCAGCATGCGCACCATGCTCTTTGAGGTGGCTTCGCTCTTACTGTCGCCCGAGCCTTTGAGTCCCACCACGATCCCGTAACCGATCAATTGATTTTCGCGCACGCCCCGGATGCTCGCGATGTCCTTCAAGCGCGCGGCGTGGGCGGCTTGGAGGGCGATAAGCAAAAAGAAAACAGCCAATGCGAAAATACTGAGAATTTGCTTGATCGTTTTGGCGTTACTCATTTTTCGTGTTCCTTCTGATACTGACGACGTCGTATTGCGGGTCTAATAATTTTTGTGAGCTCACACCTTCATCGTTGTAGTCCTCAGGACGGATCATCCCGGTGACGATGACTTTGTATTCACGTTTGCCGATCATAAAGGGTTGAGCGCCCTTCAGCCGGTAATTCCCATCGGGTAACTTCTCGATGATCCGCGCGGGGATGGTCTGAACTTCGGTCAGATCCTCTTTCTCTTCTTTTTCGTCCTTCTTAGGCTCTTCTTTTTTCGCGACGGGGGCCGCGGCGCCTTCGGAAGCAGGAGCACGCACGTCCACCGGAGGCTGTTGCTGCAGCTTTTCTTGCTCTTCAAGTTGTTTGAGCAATTTTTTTATCACGGACACTTTGGTTTCCACTTGCTTCAGTGCGGGTCCGTCCAATTTGACGTTGAGGATATCGCCCTCACGGCGGGTCTTATTTTGCGCAAAGAGATAGGCGCCTTGTCCATCCATCACCCAGGTCGAACCGGCCGTGCTGCCCAGATCAGACTCTTCCTCCATACGATTGCGAGTCATATGTTTGTACTGTCGATCGGTCGGAACGGACATTTGCGCGGAGTCCGAATAACGAGGGGCCTTGTGGGCCTCTTCGGCCCTCATTTGCTCGGGAGCCGGAGAGTTCCCCATGAGCTTATCCATTGTGGCACAGCCCATACTGTTCAAAACACTCAACAAAATAGCCGCTAAAAAAACGCATTTCCAGATTTTTTGTCTCATTGAATTTTCACCAGGCCTTTTTCTAAGACGAGGGCCGAGAGCATCTTCTGCGTCTCTAGATTTTTCACTTTGATCGTATCGCCCACGAAGCCATTGTCCTGCGCTTCGAGACTGGTTGAAATTTCGTAGCCGTCACTGCCCAAAGTGGCTTTCACCATCTGACCTTTTTTAGCGGCCGCTTCACGTCGCACATCAGAAGCCCAGACCGGTTGTCCCAAGGCAATGCTGCGCGACAGCTGTTGCCCCTGCAGATCGTTAAGTTTGAGGGACGCATCTTTTGCAAAGGTGGTGTCGACCCAATCCAGTTTGACGTCATCGGTTTGAACACGCTCACCGGCCGCCATAAAGCGCGTCGCGACGGGAGTGAGTTGTCGGACCCGCACCACGCCCGAAATCCACTTCAAGCCGGTCTGTCCTTCTTCGTGGACAGGAATCAGGAAAGAACCCTTGCTGGTCAACTGGCTGAAATCAAGATCCCAATGCGCCGTCAAAGGGTAAGGAGCGCTCTGCACATTGATCGTGAACTCGCAGTCCGCACAGTGGCCTTTTAAAATATTGCCCACACGACGTTCCACTTCTTTTTTAGAAACAGGCAGGGACGACTTTTTAATCGTGACCTCATGGGGAATTTTAAATCCGGCCTGGATATTTTGTTCTTTCAGCAAATTCAAAATTTCTTGCGTCGAGAACGTCGTCTGCTCGGATAGAAGGATACTATCCAAAGTAGCGAGAAGGTTTTCGTCCCCTTGCTCGACTTGGACGATGTCACCTAAGCGCAAAGGTGTTCTCTGCGACACTTCAACCGAAGCCGGGACGCTGATCTCGGGGCGCGAGAGGGCTTTCGCCGAAGCGATGCAAGCCACGAAAGTGAGAAAGAGAAAAATTCTGAGCACGGTCATCTACCTCATGTTGTTGATGCTTTGGAGCATCTGATCAGAAGCCTGAATCACTTTACTGTTCATCTCCATCGCTCTCTGCGCCGTGATCATATTGACCATTTCATCCGCGATGTTCACGTTGCTGGTCTCGAGCTGTCCTTGCGCGAGCAAGCCCGTGCCGTTGAGTCCCGGTCGAGAATCCACGGCCTGTCCGCTGGAGGACGTGGGCATAAAGAGATTGCGGCCCACCGATTTCAAGCCCGCTGGATTGACAAAATTAGTGACGTTGATTTGCCCAATGGTCTGGGGAGCATCGCCCAGGCCGCTGATGACTTTCACCTCGCCGCTCGCGGAAATTTCGATGCCCGAGATGTTGGGCGGAATGGTGATTTCGGGTTGCAAGGAATTGCCATTTTTATCCACCACTTTTCCGGCGGCATCTTTTTTAAAGGCGCCGTCCCGGGTGTAGGCAATTTGCCCATCGGGAGTGAGGACTTGAAAGAAACCATTGCCTTCAATTTCGATATCGAGAGGATTTTTCGTCACTGCCGCATTGCCATTGGCAAAGTCTTTTTGCACGGCGGCCGTGCGCACGCCCAACCCCACTTGCACACCGGTCGGAGAGTAGGCATTCAGTCCTGAGGCCGAGCCGGGTTCTTTTTGCGTTTGGTACATGAGGTCTTCAAATTCGGCGCGCGAGCGCTTGAAGCCGTTGGTCGAAACGTTGGCGATGTTGTGAGCGATCACGTCCATATTCGTTTGTTGGGCGGCCATGCCTGTTGCAGCTGTATTCAAACTCTTAAGCATTCACTCTCTCCTTCGAGGTGGACTAGTTCGTCTTACCGACGGTATTGACTAATTTATCTGACATCGAATCATAGGCGCTGATGGCTTTCTGTGTGCTTTCAAAAACCCGTTGGGTCGAAATCATATCCGTCATCTCTTGCACGATATTGACGTTGGAACTTTCCAAAAACCCCTGGCGCACGCTCGGATTCGCGATGTTCGTCATTTCGGGCGTGGAGTTGGGTTTGAAATTATAGAGGGAATTCCCGGTTTTAATGAGGGTGTCGGGGTTCTTCACGTCCACCAGTGAAATCTTACCGATCACATCGGTGCCCTCGACGATGTCGCCGGTATCTGAAATCGTGACCGGCTTATTGCCCTGAACGCGGATCACGCGTGAGGCCGGATCGGCTCCCGCTTCGGCTTGCTTGAGAATGGGAAATCCATCCTTCGTCACCAGTTGGCCGTTGCCATCCAGGGTGAGATTTCCAGAACGGGTGAGGCGCACGCCCGAAGGTGTGGCCACTTCAAAAAAACCTTTTCCATCGATCGCGATATCCAAAGCATTGCCGGTGGGCTTGAGGCCGCCCTGATTGAAGTCGGTGAAAGTCCCTTTGCTATCGACGTAACTTTTATCAACGCCCTGCATATTGTAGAAACTTTCGAGGGCCGCGACGTCACGTGGAATGCCGGTCAACTCGGGCGCCTTTTCGTGGGCGGTGAGGTACTCTTGAAAAATCTGTTGGTCTCGCTTGAAGGCGGGCGTGTTCACGTTCGCAATATTATTCGCGATCGTGTCTAGTTTCAGACTTTGCGCCATGGCTCCGCTTAGCGCGGTGTACACACCTTTAGTACTCATGCTGTGACCTCGTAAAGAGCTGATAAAGCAACGCCTATGCCAGAGCCAAAAAGCGGACTGTGACCTCGACTAAAATCTGGATTCACGGGTCTAAATGGGGGTACAGGAAGTCGCTGCGTAAAAATTCTGACTAAGGTCGAGTCATCGTTTTGACGTGGCTCCCGGCAAAACGACAAAAAACTTGAGGCTAGTTTAAGCCCGTCAAAGAGTTGAAACCTCGACGGAGAAAGCCTTTTAATCACATAATGATCTTATGCGGTTCACTTTTATTTGCGCCTTCTTCATTTTTTCCACGACTTTCGCTTTGGCAAACCCCGCGCCGGTTTCGGCGGTTCCCACCGTCGAATCAAAGCGCACCTCTCCGCAGCTGCCATCGCAACAAAGCCTGCGCGAACGCCTCAAAGCCATGACGGCGAGTACGAAACCTCTGCAGTCCGATCATCTTATTTTTGATCTCCCCGTCACCTACAATAAAAAAGTCAGCTACTGGGTGTCCTACTATCAAAGCCGTGGGCAGAAGTGGTTCCGCGAATGGCTGCAGAGATCTTACAAATTCATGCCCTTGATTCAACGGGAGCTCAAAGAAGCCCAAATGCCCGCGGATCTCGCTTACATGGTGATGGTCGAGAGCGGCTTTTCAATGTACGCGAACAGCAACGCCGATGCCGTAGGTCCTTGGCAATTCATCGAACCCACGGGAACTCGTTACGGCCTCACCAAAAATTGGTGGTTGGATGAGCGACGAGATCTGCGCAAAAGCACTTTGGCCGCCATTCATTATTTGAAGGATCTGCACAACGAGTTTGGCTCTTGGTACTTAGTTGCAGCCAGCTACAATATGGGTGAAAACGGTCTGCGTCGACAAATCAAAAAATACAACACCAAAGACTATTGGACCCTGATCCACATGAACGCTCTGCCGCAGGAAACCCAGGAGTATGTCCCTAAAATTTTGGCGGCGATGCTGATTGCGAAAGCTCCCAACCTCTATGGTTTTCGTGATCTGGAAAAAATGGATCCCCTCGATTACGATATTGTGCAAGTTCCCGGCGGAACCGATCTCGAAGAGGTCGCTGATCGCCTCGGTGTTACGCGCAAATCGCTCAAAGATTTGAACGCCGAGCTCATCTTGGGCTATATTCCACGCCAGGTCGATCGACATTACATCCGCGTCCCTCGGGGAGCGGCCTCACTTGTCGTCACCTTTTTCCAAAAGAAAGATCACCGACTGGCTGTAGAATGAAAAATTTGATCGTGCAAAAATACGGGGGCGCCACCCTCTCCGATCCGGCAAAAATCAAAGCCGTCGCCCAACGCATTGCCGCTTTAGCCCAAGAAGAAAAATCACTCATCGTCGTGGTCAGCGCCATGGGACAGACGACAAATTCTTTAATCGACCTCGCTCATCAAGTGTCCTCGCGCCCGCATCTGCGCGAACTGGACATGCTCCTCACCGTGGGCGAGCGCATCAGCATGTCGCTCATGAGCATGGCCCTGAACGATTTGGGTTGCCAAGCCATCAGCTTCACCGGCAGTCAGGCCGGCATCTTTACCGACGGAGCCCACGTCAACGCCTGCATCAAAGACGTTAAGCCTGTGCGCGTGACCGAGGCCCTTGAGCAAAAAAAAATCGTGATCCTCGCGGGCTTTCAAGGAGTCTCACCCGATACCAAAGAGATCACCACCCTCGGGCGCGGGGGCTCTGACACTTCGGCGGTTGCCATGGCCGCCTCTTTTCAAGCCGAACGCTGTGAAATTTTAAAGGATGTCCCTGGCGTTTTCACGGCCGATCCACGCATTGTGCCGCAGGCCCGCCTGCTGCCCGAGCTGAATTACGAACAAATGATGGAGATGACTTTCTGGGGCGCCAAGGTTTTACACTACCGCTCGGTGGAACTCGCCCAAATCAGAGAAGTGGTTTTGTATATTGGCTCGGCCGCCAATAAAACGGAAAAGGGCACACTCGTGCACAAAGGATTGAATATGTTTGAATCAAGTCGCGCGCTTTCGCTGAATTCCCACGAGACCGTTTTGCAAATCCAGAGTGCGAATTTTTCACTCACAGAATTTTTGCAGAATTTCAAAAAGCACCTTGAAAAAAAGCAAATTGCTTTCCCGCAAATTTTGCACATGGAAGCCCGAGCTCAAGAGAAAATTTTGCTGCTGACAGGTCCTCAAGAGACGATGCAGGCGCTGCAGAAGGAACTGCCCTCGTTCACAGAAAGCACTCTGCCTCCTCAAATTTTTTCGGCGGTGGCTTTGACTTGCACGGGGGTGACCTCTCCCGAGATTGTGCCGCTGGCTTTGGCTCGTCTTGAAAATTCACAAATCAAAGTTCAGCAGGTGATGATCAGTTCGATGAGCGCCGTTTTTCTGATCGACCAGGCTCACCGTCACCAAGCTTTGCTTGAGTTGCATCACCTTATTTAAGGAAGAAAAGCACCTTCCATATCCAACTTGAGATGGCGCTTCTGAATCTTATTCCAATTTTCGTAGCGCCAGCCCGAGATTCCTTCAATGCCTGAAGACTCTCCCGCAATGCCGCGAAGTTTAGGGTCTAATTTTCCGCCCGGTAAAAACTGGCGCAGATCGGGTTTCTGCAGTGAGGTTCCCGCTGCGGAACTCCCCGCAGCACCCGCGGCCGATCCTCCGTAGGACCCAGGAGCTCCGCCGCCTCCCGCACCACTGCCGCCACTGAAAAATCCGCCACCGCCCGAAGATGGAAGGGGACCACCCGCCGCAGAGCCGCCTCCCGCGCGGGATCCAGCGCCTGCAGGACCGCCTGAGTTATTGTTACCGAGATTCGCACCGGCCCCTTGCTTCCCGCCGATGCGGTCGTCGGCACTGCCGCGACTGCCCCCCGTGGGCAGAGCCGGAACCAAATCGAGCCCAGAGGCCGAAGAGCTGAGGTTCAAATTGGTGTTCGTCGCATTGGGCGCGAGCTTACCGCCTCCTTGAGAATCAAAGCGATCGCCATTGGCCGAAGCCGCGACAGGTCCCGCGCAGGAGCTTGGATTCAGCCGGCATTGGCAGGTGCTATTCGAAGCCATCTCTGGTCGGTTGCAATCCATCACGCAACCCGCAAGGTTGGGATTCGCTTGGCAGTAAGCGGAATTGGGATCGGTGCTCGGGACATTGGGGTCACCGGCTCCGCCCAAGCCATTCGCGCCCGCCGAGTTTTGTTGGCAGTTCTGCGCCGTTTGATTGGTGTTCGAAAGATTGTTCACGGCTTGAGAGGCTTGATTCATTTTTGTCGTCAAAGAATCGCAGCCGCTCGAGTTCGACAGAACGTCACGGTATTCGCTCGTATTCTTCATGTCGTCCGTGGAGCTGTTGTCGATGGCGCATTGCTCGAGTTTCGATCGCAGGCCGCTGCAACTACTTGCGCAGGAACTCTGAGCGTTGCCGCATTTGCTTTTGTAGTTATTAAGGGCCGTCACTGCATCCTGACTGGTGGTTCCCATCGCCGAGCAGTTGCCGTTGACGCCGCTTGATTGCTGGCTGGATTGATTGGCGGCATTTTGGACGCGGTTCAGTTCTGGATTGTTCGAAGTGTCGCAGGCCGATTGCGCACTCGAGTATGCAGTGCTGCAGGAGCCGATTTCACTACTGTATTGATTGACGCATTTCTGAGCGTTATTCACCGTCGCCGCCGTCTCGCCAGTCCCGGTGGATTTCCCTTGAGTGCCGCTGCCTGTGCCGGTTCCCGTGTCGTTGCCTTGAGCTGTGCCGCTCGCCGCTCCGCCATTTTTTGAAGATCCACCGTCAGCAGGACAACCCCAGGCGCCATCGACCTGCGTGCATCCTCGCGAGCACCGGGCGTTGCAAGAAGCCTGAGCAGAAATTTGGCAACTCGAACACTGCATAGAGGTATCGCCATCATTTGCACTGCTCTGTTGGCACTGGCCCCCTTGCGCCATGCAATCGGCTAAGGAGATCGCAAAGCTCGCCGGCGACCAGGCCAGAATAAGGCCGAGTGAAAAGTGAGTAAACCATCTTTTTTGCCTGCTTTGCATGCTTGTATTATCGGCCAAGCGCCTCCCCTTCTTGAAGAAGACTCGGGAAAATCTCAAAATGAGATATCCCTTTGACAGGAATCGACGAGTTTTGTTCAATAGCTCCATCTAGGGAAGAGGATCTCATGCCACAAAATTTTTATTCGTTTACGGTCAAATCCTCTGACGAGCAGAGCGTCCCCCTCAAAAGATATGAAGGCCTGGTCGTTCTCGTCGTCAATGTGGCCAGTAAATGTGGATTCACACCTCAGTACAAAGGCCTCGAAGAGCTCTACCAGGAATTTTCTAAAAAAGGCTTTATCATCATCGGCTTTCCGTGCAACCAATTTGGCTCGCAAGAATCGGGCAGCAACGAAGAGATTCAAAATTTTTGCAAACTGAATTACGGTGTCACCTTTCCCGTTCTCGCGAAGGTCAATGTCAATGGTGAAAAAACCGATCCTGTTTACACGTGGCTGAAGGCCGCCGCGCCCGGGGTCCTGGGCACCGAATTGATCAAATGGAATTTTACTAAATTTCTGATCGGAAAAGATGGCGAAGTCATTCGCCGTTACTCTCCGCAAACCGACCCCAAAGATCTGCGCGAAGATATCCAAAAAGCCCTTTAGGTACGCCGTTACTTTCCGGATGCGCTGCATCCGGAAAGTAACGCGGCTTGCAGGCGCTCTCTTCCTCTTTCTACATCTGGCAACCTTCACCGCCATGCTTTAAGAGAGGTTTCAAAATAAAATTGGCTTTGTTAATAGCTCGGGCGAGAAGACTTTGCTCTGGATTTTTTTCGCGCTTTTCAAGCAGAGCTAAACTCTGATCAAGGACCTCTGTCATTTTCTTTTTTTCTTTCGGATTTTCCGCTTGAGCCACGCGTTTACCCAGCGCAAGGCAGGATTTAAAGGCAGTGGAGTCTGTAGGAACGTCTTTCAGGGCCAAGGACTCATCCAGCTGCATATGCTCGTGAAGAACCGCGTAGAAAGCCCTGTCAAAGCCAGGATAATTTCCGCGGCAGTCTTTGAAGTCCGACTCGTTTTTCAATTTTTCTCGCTCTTGGGACGACAAACTTTGACCCGCTTTCAGAAGGATGTTTTCGACAATTTGCTTAGCATTTCCTCCTTGAGGGGAGCTATTCAGCTTAACCCACATGCTGGGGGCAGGCGCGGTGGCATAATTCTCTGCGCCCGGTGGTAAATTTCTTTCGGAGTAATTATTGTAAATTTGTTTTAAAATTTCGTCAGTCGTCAGACCTTTATCGTGAAGACGCAGCACCAGCTCTTCCAAAGTTTCTGCAGGCGGGCTCACCGCACTCTGAGCGAAAGCAAGGGTCCCACAAAAATAAAAAAGACTGATAAGATACTTTAGATTTTTGTGGGCCCACATGAAATTCCCCCAATTTCATTAAACTTGTTTTTGATCATTGCTTCGCTTCATTGAAGCTTCAATGAACAAGATGCAAAGCCCAGACCGAGAAGCTAACTGCCTTAAAAATTTCGATTTCTATTTTCGTCTTTTTGTTCAACTTTAGACAGATTCCTCACATTTTAAAGAAAAATGCCGAAATCCAATTGCTTACTCTATCTATTTTTTTCGACACCTTCTGGGGGATTGACAGAGATGGAGCGACTCTGATTGAGACACCCAAGGGGAGGTACGCCGTTACTTTTCCGGATGCGCTGCATCCGGAAAAGTAACGGCGTACCTCCCCTTGCCGCAAATGGGCACTCCCCTCTATAAGATTTTCTTTGCTGGCCAGCCAGTCCCTTCTCCGTGTTCGTGGGGCCCTTCTTTTCGTGGCACTGTCCATGCTTTGTGCTGAGGGGGGAGAGAGGTCTTATGACAAAATCGAGCGTTTTCTCAGTCATAACAATTCTAGGTTCCCTGTTGGCTTTAACCGCCTGCGGAGGCTCCAATGGTTTCGTCGTGGCCTCGCAAAAAGAGGCCGTCGTCACCGATAAAAATATCACGCCCCAAAACACTTATAAAATTTCGCAAACCAATACGCTCATCGGCTTTCTCACTTTGCAAAAAGCCGAGTTTAAAATTGATAAACTCGAGGGCCGTTATACATTGACGGGCCACTACTCTCTGGTGAATGCGACCGGGGCCGAGATCTCAGCCGATGACGTGGAACTTTCCGGCACCGTCGCCGAAAAAGGCGCGACCAGCCTCTTTCCCATTGTGGGCGACAAATCGGCCAATGAAAAAGCCCGGGCGCGAGTCACCTGTCTGACGAATGATGCTCAAGGTTTCTGTCAGGATGTGATCGTTGATTTCTACGTGAAAAAAGAGGGCGAGACCTACGCGACTCAGGTGCAGATCGACCTCACTCCAGGTCAAACTCAGCCCGGCACAGGCGAGGTCAAACCTTCTACGAGCGAAGACAAAACCAACACGACTAAAAATGATTCGGTTACAAAAGACGAAGATCAAGCTCCCTACGAATCAAAGGACGATGAAGCCCATGACGGAACCGAAGAGGGTGAAGAGGGCGGACTCTACGTTGGAACTTTGTATGATGATCCCGCACCCCTTTTCGAAAGCCATCCTGTAACGCCCGAACCGCCCCACAAGAATCCGAAAAAAGATGAGACCGGTGGTCCGGCAGGCTCTGCCTCCCCGAGCCCCTCGACGCCAACGACACCGGTAAACCCAGATCCAACAAAGCCGGGGCCGGTGAAGCCAGCTCCAACCACGCCCCCTCAGCCGGCCGCACCAGGCCCCGTTGCGCCTTCTTCCCCTGGTACGCCCGCGACTCCGACAACGCCGAAACCAACGACGTTGCCGCCTCCGCACCCCACGGACGCAACAGGGACCCGTCCTCGAGATCAAGCGATCGGCATGGCTGCCAATGGCCGGATGGAGAACTCCACAAGTTTAAAGGAAATGATCTCGAAGGCGAGAATATCGCCCGTACGTGTTCTCTACAGCGATCGCAATCGGTTTTATGGGACCTATGATCTCGTTCAAGATATTCAGAACATGGGTAACTATCTAAACCAAATCGCTCCCGGCAATCGCTTGACGGTGGGCGATCTTTCGCAGAAAAACGGCGGGAAGCTTTTGGGTTCAGCCCATAAGAGTCATCAAAACGGGCTCGATGCCGATATTGCTTATCCACAGACAAATACCAAAACTCCCTCTTTCATCCAAATGGTGGCCACCGACGGACACGTCCTTCCCACCATGCGCCTGCTCGATATTTATCGTCTCTTTGAGTACGTCCAATCTTCTTTGGGCGCAGTGGACCGCATCTTCGTACATCCAAAAATCAAAGCCGCCTTGTGCGAACAAGCCCTGACAAAGGGCCTTTTAGACGACCAAGGAAAAGGCCGAGCGATGGAAGTGCTTCGTCGCTTGCGACCGGAATCCAGCCACGGAAACCATTTCCACATGCGCATTCGCTGCCCTCTGCAACAGCCCCGTTGCCGCATGATGGCCGAGCCACCCAGCGGCTCCGGTTGCAATAGCATTTAAACTCCTCAGGTCCCTTTAGAACTGTTCCTTTTTCATGTTAAAAAACCGCCACCAGCGGTTTTTTGCGTAAAAGCTTGGACGGCCTTTTTATTCTGTGGCTAAGCTTCTCTCTAGACATCAGAATCTCTGGAGGCGCGATGCGCAGCACTTGGTCCTTCCCTGTTTTTTGCTTTATTATTTTTCAAACCCTCTTGCAGAGCGCCTGTCACGAAATTTCGATTCACAACGGGAAGCTTCCCGCCGAACTTCAAGCGCAGAGCCGCCAGCTTGATGGAGTTTACCGCGGCTCCTTCGCCGGTCAAAATTCGCAAATTCAAATTCAAACGCTTCAAGGTAAACCTCAAATCAGCTTTGAATATGCAGAGGGAAACCATCCCTTCGGCAGAGCCTGCGAGTTTGCGGTCGGAGACCTTTCCCAACTTCACCTTGAGAAGGTTGAAAACATTGAGAACGAAAATCCATCACAAAAAATTTCATCCACTTTTCAGTTTGAGGCAAAAAATTGCGACATTCCTTTAGCTGCTCACGAACTGACGGTCCAAGCCGAAAAAGTCGACAGCCATATCGAATTGACTTTGCAACTGCTTGAAAAAGAAGAAACTCAAAGAGTCTGCGATTGGACATCAAGTCCGGAGCAACTTCTCCCGCAGCCCCCCTGCCGCTGGATTCCGCAGCCGGTTTATTTTGCAGGCCACTACAGCAAGGACCTTTAAAGGCCCCTTACGGAGCTTTCTTTGAACCTGCAAAATTCAACCACAGATCCTGAACATTCACGCAGCGCAAGCGGGTCTTGGGATCTTGGTCATTCGTCACAATTTCTTTCAGATGAAAAATATATTTGTGATAAGCTTCGGCCGCTTTTTTATCGGCCTCTTCACTTAAGGTGATGGTGAAAATAGCGAAGCGGTGCGGATAAAGAACATCGTCCGCCTTTTGCAGAAAATCGGAGGCTTGAGCGAGCCAGTATTTTCTCAATTGCAAAGCCAACTCCTCATTTCCTCGAGTGTCTAGGCACACGGCTTGAAGGCGGAATCCTTCATCGCTCTTCACGAGCCAACCGCTCTCCACCAAACTCTCAATGAGATTTTGGTAGCGACGGGACTTGATTCCCAACGTCTGCGTGAGCTGAGCCCACATTTGGTTCAATTCCTTCGCCGAAAGTGGCAACGAGGCCGCGGCCAGGAAAGCACCCGCCTCCGGAAATTCCATCAAAACTGATTTTTGTTTTTCACGTAAATTTCTGATCGCGACCAAGGATTCAAGCAGCGAGGGTTTAAGCAGCGAATCGATAAAATCCAAGCAGACCCCGTGCAGTCTTTCGATGATCATGAGAACCTGCACGAGCCGGGGAACAACAAGCCCGCTCCTCCACTTCGAGACAAGAGAGGGTTTGAACTGGACCGCTGCGCAAAACTCTTTGACGGAGCTGTGTCCTATCAAGTGGGTGATCAGTTGAGCCGCATCGTCGCTCGACCCCTGGTATTTGAGCTGATGAAACAGAGCCTCTTTCAGCGGGAATTTCTGAACCTTGCAAAGTTCGCAGAAGTCTTTCCAGTTGATCTGGCTAGAGAGAGTTTCCCAACGATGGATTTGGTTGCTGTTGTGGCCCAGGCGTCGGCTGATCTGCGCCTGCGAAGATTTGCGACGGATGACCTTGATCATTTCGGGGACAATTTTTTCAAATGGAAAGCTATTCTGCATTCCTCATCCATTTCATTCATAAATTCCGTTGAGTACCTACCATAAACTTCAAGGATTTAACCACGAAGAAAAGCTTTTTGTGAAGACACTTTCGGGTCCAGTCAGGACTTCTTCCAAAAGCCTCTGCGTAGGAATTTCAAATTTCCTCACTTGTATCGAAAAGAGGTCCATAGGCCTCCCATTCCCAGGCCTCCCCTCTTGTGCTCCGAATGTTAATTCGCTCAAATAGAGAAGTGACCTTGTGAGGAACTTCAAAAGATAAGGAGAGATTCTATGTCTCTAAGAAATATTTTAATTTTAACGGCCGCGACAAGCTTGCTGGCTGCGTGCTCGTCGACACCAAAGATCGCCGGCAGCTCTCCGGCACCTACCGATTCCCGCAATCCCGCGGCTTATCCTGATAACATGATGCCTTGGTCCTACAAGGTCGCTCGGGCACTTGCGGATAGACTGCACATTCGCCAGAATGAACAGCGCACCGTGAGGGGACGGCAATTCGTGGGCGGCAACCCATGCACCGTTGAAATGAAGTACAATGAAGAAGGCCTTTTTCTATTTATCAGTGAAGATATGAATAGTCCAGGAGCCAAGACAGACGCGCAGTTTGTCCTCAGCTATTCCGAGGGACAACTGCCTCACGGTGGCGCGCGGGATCTCACTGCCAATCCACTCGAGGTCGAAACAAGCGTCGATGGACCTAACGGCCTCATCCACTATCGACTCCGCGTGATGAATAGTAGCTCAGGCGTGATCTCCATCGAAGGTCAAACGGGTCAGGCTCTGCCGATTTCCTGCAATATCTAAGTTAAGGTGCAAATGGGAGCGAAGAAGGTCTGTAAATCGAGGACCATGTCTCCCTCAGCATCTTCATAACTAGTCATGGTTTCATGAATCACTTTTTCGAAATCCTTCAGAATGGAAGCCATCTGCTTTGATTTGATTCGGATCACGCAGGCCCTGTTTTGCACAGCAGGTGAAAGACCCTTCGTTTGATCGGTTTGGATCATCGCCTTCAATCCGTTCAAAACAAAAATATAACGATCGATCGCGACACTGATTCCCACATCGGAGGCATCCATATGCAGAAGCGCTTCTTTTCGAAAAAGAATCCGATCGGCCTCTTTCACCAGCAATTGATGTTTCAAGCAAGCCTTGATGGTTCCTAGGAGATCTAATTTTCGCAGCCCCTCATGGAAAAAATTTAAAATATTATTTATTTGGTCGGATTTAATCCCTCGCCCCGAAAACAGCGAGAGGCACCACCACACATCCGCGCGCGAAAGAAATACAGTTTTCTCTAAACTCGAATCAGAAGCCACTCTTTTCAAGGGCCGGCTTTTCCGCCGGAGCTCTTCCAAGGAGGGAATGCGAATTGTGAGCTGGGGATAGAGTTTTTCAATTTTTCCATAAATAACCAAGAGGCTAAAATATTTGCGAGCCTCCCCCTCCAAACCTAAGCTTCGGCAAAAGGCATTTTCCAATGGGACGGTGATGGGCATTGTCCCTTGCACTGCCCGCAGAATGCTTGCTTTGCTCTGGTCCATGGTCCTGGACCAGGCTTGGTAGGACCATTTAGGCTGCATCGACTTCCGCCAAACATAATAGTCTTTCAAAAAAGAAGATGCGCTCTGGTACGCGAAGATATCCTTGTTCGGAAGAAATTTTTCTCGCATGCGCTCTCCTTAGGTCCGGCTGAAGCCGGTCCAAATGTTCTATAAGAGACCCTCCAAACACGCAACGAAAAGGGCACCGCGAAGAACGGTCCAAACTCCTGAACCGATTTTCCTCTGGACGCCGAGAAGGTAAATTGACAGACATTTTTAAGCATGGAAACCTTTGAGGACGGAGGTCATACATGTTGAAAGTTATTTTTGGAGCCCTGGGTCTATTTGTCTTTGCGGGTTGTAGCTCCAGCCCTTCCAAGCCCCTTGTACAAGATATCAATCCGACGTCATCGCGAAGCTTTGCTTCTTCGAACGAAGGTCATGAGTGTGATCAGGTGATCACTGCGGCGACAGAGAATTTTATTCACGCGAGATACCCTAGTTTGAAGTTCCAAATCACGGGTGTTCCTTTCGTCGAATGGGGGGTTCAAGGAGCCTTTTCCGCCAAGCAGCAGGTCGGAGCACTGGTCGGGGGCTATGGCGCAGAACCCGGTACGACGGCCGTTGTGCGAATGGCGGGGCAGCTTTATGGAACTCAATGCTCTGTCAATAAAGTTGATTTGCTCTCTGACTTCAGAGATATGACAGATCGCGATCGACATGGAAACTAAGGTTTTTCTGTCTGCAGATTTGGGCGCTGAGCAGATTTGCTCTGTCCAGCTGTGAGTGTTTTAACGATTCTATCGCCGTGACCATGAGCGGCTGTTTTCCGCTTTTCCTGAGCGGAAAATCGAGGGAATGGGGCTGAGGAAGTTTTGGGCTCTTGAAACGGGTCTTCTTAAAAAAAAGGGATTGAGTCACCTCAATCCCTTTTTCTTTTTAACTTTCTTGAATCAGCTTAGTGCTTTTTCATTTTCTTTCCTTTAGGCGTTGCTTCCTCTGCTTCGGCCTCTGGATTGACTTCCTCTAAGTGAGCGGCGTTTTCTGGATTGTTGGCATCCATTAAGAGTTCACCGATTCCATTTTTCGATAAAATCTTTTTGCGCAGCTCGGCCTTCATTTCTGGATGTTCTTTCAAGAAGTTCTTCGCCTGATCACGACCCTGGCCCATGCGCTCGCCATTGATCGAGAACCATGCTCCCGACTTTTCCACGAAGTTCGCGGTGACAGCCAAATCAAGGATATCACCTTCTTCCGAAATCCCTTCGCCGTACATCAGATCAAATTCGGTTTTTGTGAACGGCGGAGCCATTTTGTTTTTCACCACTTTCACCGACGTGCGGTTCCCGATGATGTCTTCGCCATTTTTCAACTGACCCGTGCGACGGATATCCAACCGAACTGACGAATAAAACTTCAATGCGTTTCCACCCGTGGTCGTCTCTGGATTTCCGAACATCACACCGATTTTCATACGAATCTGATTGATGAAGATCACGAGAGTGTTCGAGCGGCTGATCGCCGAAGTCAATTTGCGCAGAGCTTGAGACATCAAACGGGCCTGCAGACCCATATGGCTGTCGCCCATTTCGCCTTCGATCTCAGCGCGTGGCACCAGGGCCGCAACGGAGTCGATGACCAAAACGTCGACTGCGCCCGAGCGCACGAGAGTTTCGGTGATTTCCAAAGCCTGTTCGCCCGTATCCGGTTGGGAGATCAAAAGATCCTGGGTGTTCACGCCTAATTTGCGCGCGTAAACCACGTCCAGAGCATGTTCCGCATCGACGAAGGCGACCACGCCGCCTTTTTTCTGCGCCTGCGCGATCACAGACAAACAAAGAGTTGTTTTACCTGAGGATTCAGGCCCGTAGATCTCAACGATGCGACCGCGCGGCAGACCGCCGATGCCGAGAGCGATATCCAAACTCAAAGCGCCGGTGCTGATGACATCGACATCTTTTGCTAAGGACTCATTCGAACCCAGGCGCATGATCGAACCTTTGCCGAATTGTTTTTCGATTGTTGAAACAGCAAGCTCAAGAGCTTTGATTTTTTCAGCGCTTGCTTTTTCTGAAGTGGCAGATTGATTTGTAGCCATCTGGTATTTCCTTTTCTCATCCCGCCGAGGGACGAAACGTGTGCCCCCGAAGGGACAAAGATTGTTAATGCTGCTTTATGGACTCCGTTAAAAACTCAATGGCATAGTCAACCGACTGGCGTTGGATGTCCCCACGAGAGCCCGAAAAAAGCTTATTTCGGGACTCTTCAAAGTCGGGTCCACTGACTGCGAAACACACAGTTCCCACAGGTTTCGTCGGCGTTCCACCGCTCGGACCTGCAATGCCTGTGATGGCCACAGCACAACTACTTTTGAGCTTATCGCGCACTCCGCGCGCCATTTGACGAGCGATCCCCTCGCTCACCGCACCCTCGTTCTTAAGGGTGTCTCGACGGATTTCCAAAAGATCTATCTTCGCCTCGTTTGAGTAACTGACCACAGAGCCCATAAAGATGTCGGAAATACCTGCTTGCTCTGTCAAAAACGCCGAAAGCTGTCCTCCAGTACAACTTTCCGCAAAACTCACGGAGAGTTTTCGGTCGCGAAGAAGTTCAATGAGTTCCTGTAACTTTGCTAATCTTGGATCAACCATCAGAACACCACGGTTTGCACACCCAATATCGCCGTATGAGTATAGAGATATTGCATGACAAGACTTGCGATTATTCCAGCGGCCATATCATCGACAACAACGCCCAGGCCTCCTTGGATCTTCTTATCTAAATATCCTATGGGAAAAGGCTTCCAAATGTCCAGCAATCTGAACAGGGCAAAGCCAATTAACAAACTCTGCCAAGTGATCGGAATCCAGACCATGGTGATCATAAAGCCGAGCACCTCATCGACGACAATTTCGGAGTGATCATGACCCCCCTTGTCTTTCTCGTAGATGTCCGCCGCTAAGATCGCGACAGGAGTGAACAATACAGTAACTGCCATATAAATAAGCGGCCCCGCTAAGGCCAGCAAAGCGACCACGGGAATGGCCGCCACCGTGCCCCAAGTCCCCGGCGCCGGTTTCAACAAACCCACATTAAAAAAAGTAGCCAAAAGTTTTAAGAATTTTCTCACAGGTACGCCGTTACTTTCCCGGATGCATGGTGTTATTTTTGAGTCGACTTGCAAGGAGTATTATTTCCTAGAACTGGTAACTCAAGTTAAATTCGGGATGGATTGAAAAATCGTCTTTGACCCGCAGCGGATCCCGAGGAGAGTTGTAGCCCTCCGGTTGATGAGCCCGCAGATCCTCTTGGTAATCGGAGCGCGTTGTAGGCGCAAAAACAGAGTCACGACTGCCCGTCATCGAAAAACCAAAATGGAAAGACCAGGTGTCGGTCACGCGCCCCACCGAAGTTCCGACGTGAAAATGCAAAGGCGCGCGGGCAAAATCAAGCAGGCCTCCTTCGGCCAAAAGAATCCAGTGCTCAGTCATGCTCAGCTCATTGAGCACGGTGAGATTGAACTGGTAAGGCGTCTGAGCCACGTAAGGACGCCGCAAAGAAAAAGGCATCTTCTCGTCAAAATAATAGTTACTGTGAAAATTAAAATGCATGCGGTAGTGATCATTCACAGAGACCGTGCGGATCAGCATGATCCACAGGGCCTCCATCTGGTAGGTGGTCAAAGGCTCACGAGCATCATAAGTATAATTACGCGGCCGATAGGTTTTGAAGTAAGAGGTTTGCAGCGCCCACTTATTTCCCTCGGCGTCTTCGGACAAAAGTCCGCGCACGGCCAAGCTATTCATATTGTAATCCATCAACATCCAAATGCTGGTGCCGACGGAAATTCGATCACTCACCCCACAGGCCGCGATATCTAAACCCAAAACACAATTCCCTTTGGGGAGGGCATCCGAAGTCGCCGAAACATTGTGTCCGTTGACGAAGGGCCATTTCGTCGCTGTTATCTCAGGTTTCATTTCCGGCGGCGGCAGTAAAGGCACCGGCGAAAGCGCGGGTGAAGACACTGAAGGCAGAGTCTGCGCGAAAGCAAAACAACATCTAAAAATCACCAAACTCACAGAAACAAAAACAACCTTACGGCTGGAAGCGATCACGCAAATACTCCTGCAAAATACTTTCGCGTTTTTCCATAGATCCTTCTTTGGCGAAATAGCGCGCGAGGGTCACGGCCCAGTCTCCATTTTGGGTGATCGCGGCCATGCCATCGATGGCCTTCACCAGTTCCGGCGGCGAAGGGATCTGATAGGTATTCTCGTGAATCACCTGCTCTCGCGGCAAACGAGGGCGCTCCCGCGGAGCCTCATCCGGAAGCCCGATCGTCAGGGCCGCAAAAGGGAGCACTCCAGTGGGCAATTTCACTAAATCCGAAATTTCTTGCAAGGCATTGAGGATCCCGCCGATCCAGCAGCCGCGGTAACCCAGCAACTCGGCGGCGAGAAGCATATTTTCGGCCGCCATGACGGCATCGCCAAGAGCAAAATGAATGGCGATGCCCGGGAATTTCCCCGGTTCAAAGGAGCGAGCCCGCAAGGTTTCCCACAGTCTCCGCACATCGCCGCAAATAATGAAAGCCTCTGAAGCCGTGGCGATATGCGCATTGTTGCTGAGCTGGGCGATTTGCGCCCGGAGAGCAGGATCCGTCAGTCGAATAAAACTATACATCTGCGCCGTCGCATCGGTCGGAGCCCTTTGCGCCGCATAGAGGATCGTGTCCAAATGATCTTTCGGCATCGCAAAATTTTTGTATTTGCGTACCGTCCAGTGCGCTTGAAAAAAGGCGCGGACCTCTTGCGTGGACCACTTCATCGGAACTCCTTTGTCACTGCTTTGCCTCTACCATCTTTGGAGTGAATAGCTAACGCGAAGCATTCGCAAAGGTCAAGCCATGGGCTTTATGCTAAGACTTTTCCATGTCTGAGACGAAGCAACGAGCTCGCCGCAAGATGATGGACATGATCGCCCGCCGGGACCATTCCGAAAAAGAATTGCGCACGAAGCTCAAAGAAAAATTCAGCGACGAGAGCGATGGTCTTGAGGCTATCGAAGCCGCCATTCAATACGCGAAAGATCACAAATGGCTCGGTGATCCGACGGATCTCGCAGGCCGCTTGGCCGAAATGCTTCACCGCCGCAACAAGGGCATCAACTACATCAATAACTATTTGCGGGAAAAAGGCCTTCCCCCTGTCCATTCCAATCGCGATTTGGAACTTGAAAAGGCCCTGCAGCTTGTGAAAAATAAATACGCCGATAACAAAGAGCAAAACTTTGATCGCAGCGAAAAGGCCCGCGTGGGCCGTTTCCTTATAGCCCGTGGATTTGATAGTGAAATCGTCAGAAAGGTCATCTATGAAAAGCTCTGAGATCAGAAATGCTTTTATTCAATACTTTAAAAAGAACAACCACACTCCCGTGGCCTCTTCCAGTTTGGTGCCGGAGAATGATCCCACTTTGCTTTTCGCCAACGCGGGGATGAATCAATTTAAAAATACTTTTTTAGGTTTGGAAAAACGTGATTACACGCGCGCCGTCAGTTCGCAAAAATGCGTGCGCGCCGGGGGTAAACACAATGATTTGGAAAACGTCGGTTTCACGGCTCGTCATCACACTTTTTTTGAAATGCTCGGCAATTTTTCCTTTGGTGACTACTTCAAAAAAGACGCGATCCATTTCGCTTGGGAGTTCCTCACCAAAGAGCTGGCCATCCCGAAAGAGAAACTCTATGTCACCGTTTTTGAAACCGACGACGAGGCGGCCGACATTTGGCACAATCAAGAGGGCGTCCCCCGCGAACGCATTTTTCGTTTCGGCGAAAAAGATAACTTTTGGAAAATGGGCGACACCGGCCCTTGCGGACCTTGTAGTGAAATTTTTTACGATCATGGCCCCAAGGCCGGAACCATCGCCGATCCCTACAAAGGCATCGCGGCTGGAGAAGATCGCTTCGTGGAAATTTGGAACCTGGTTTTTATGCAGTACTTCGAAAATCCTCCAGGCACATTGACACCTTTACCGAAGCCTTCGGTGGATACGGGTTCGGGTCTTGAGCGGGTCGTCGCGGCCATGCAAGGAAAATTGAACAATTATGATACGGATCTATTTATTCCGATGATCGAAAAAGCCTGTCAGCTCGGGCATGTCGAATACGTCACGGACAAAGAGGTCCTCGCCAAAAATTCCAAGGCTTCGGAAACGACGGCGGCCTTGCGCGTTCTTGCCGATCACTGCCGCGCCACTTGCTTCCTCGTCGCCGACGGCGCCTTGCCGGCGAATGAAGGCCGCGGTTATGTTCTTCGTCGGATCATGCGCCGGGCGATTCGCTACGGCCGCAAACTCTCTGCCGATCAATCTTTTCTGGTCCCCATGGCCGAAGTTCTTATCCCGCAGATGGCGAGATTTTTCCCGGAACTCAACAGCCGCCGCGAAACGATTCTTTCGACCATTCGGGACGAGGAAGAACGCTTTCTCGCGACTCTGGATAATGGCACCAGCATCTTGATGGACGAAATCAAAAAAGCCAAGGCCACCGGAGTGCGCGAGCTCACCGGCGAAATTGTTTTTCGCATGTACGACACCTTTGGGTTTCCCGCGGATCTCACCCGCGTGATCGCGAATGAGCAGGGCATCGAAGTCAATGAAGCCGCCTTCGAAAAAGAAATGGAAAGTAACCGTGCCAAATCCAAAGCCTCTTGGAAGGGTAAATCCATGGGTGCGGATGAACAGCACCTGATTAAATTCGCAAAAGACTATGCGTCTCAACATAAAGTGAATTTTGACTACTCACGCCTTTCGACTCAGGGTCAAATCCGCGCGCTCTCGAACGGGCAAAATCCTGTCCAGGAGCTGCGTCAGGGTGAGCAAGGGATTCTTATCCTCGACCAAACGACTTTCTACGGCGAGGGCGGTGGTCAAGCCGGAGACCAAGGCTTTCTGAAAAACGGCGCTCAAAAAGCGGCCGTGTTGAACACCACCAAAATAGACGACATTATTCTTCATCACGTTGAAATTGAAAGCGGTGTCTTCAAATCTGGCGAAACAGTGCAAACAGAAGTGAATGCGATCGAACGTCGCAATACCGCGAGTAACCACTCGGCTACTCACCTTTTGCACGCGGCCCTTCGAAAAATTTTAGGGAATCACGTGACCCAGGCCGGTTCCTTGGTGGACTCCCAAAAAACTCGTTTTGATTTTATGCACAACAAGCCCGTGACCGCCGACGAGATCAAAAGAATCGAAGATCTGGTAAATGAACAGATTGGCCGAGGACTCGAAGTGCAAGTCGAAATCATGAGCCAAAAGGCGGCCGTTGCCGCTGGGGCCATGGCGCTTTTTGGTGAAAAATACGGCGACCAGGTCCGCGTCCTCACCATGGGCGATTTCTCCTGCGAACTTTGCGGCGGCACCCATGTCAGCAACACCTCACAGATTCGCCTGTTCAAAATTTCATCTGAGAGCGGTGTCAGCTCGGGCGTTCGCCGCATTGAAGCCATCACGGGCGATCACGCCGTTCGCTTCGCGACCAGCGCGATCCAGCATCTCGATGAGGCCCTCGAAACAGCGGGCCTGCAAAAAAGCATTCATTACATCAAGAATCTGGAAGCCTCGGCGAGCGAGCAGCAGGTTTCGCGCGAGTCTTACAAAAAGTCCACATTGGCCGGCAAAATCGATCAGCTGAAAGAACAAATCAAAACTTTCGAAAAAGAGATCAAGAAAATCCAGGGCAGCCAGGTCAATGTCGAAGAGATCGCCTCACGCGCCCAGAGCTTCACTACGAAGTCGGGCGCCCCCGCCAAACTTGTCCTTGCCGATGTGCCTGTGGATGACCGCGAAGTGCTGGCGCAAGTGACGGATCACCTTAAAAACAAGATCCAAAGCGGCATCGTCGTCGTCGTGGGCCAAGGTAGCGAAAGCCACCCGATCATCGTCAGCGTCTCAAAAGACGTCACCGGCGATCAAAAAGCGGGTGACCTTCTGAAGGAAATCGCCTCTCTGATGGGCGGAAAGGGCGGAGGACGTCCAGACTTTGCCCAGGGAGCGGCTCCAGATCGCACAAAACTTGCTGAAGCCTTCAAAAGGGTTCAGACTATTCTAGGAGTATGAAATTTATATTAGTTTTAGAAGATGATGAAAGTATCCTGAATCAGCTCTTTGAAACGATCAAGGGCATCGATCCACAATTACAAATTCGCATCTTCAAGGGCTTAGCTGAATTTCATGAATGGCTCAAGCTCGCCATGATCGAAGGGCCCCTTTCGCTCGCTCACGCCGGCGTTCTTCACGCAAAAGAAACCGATCCCGCACCAGCCGCCGCTGCCGATGATCAACTGCGCTTGGTGATCGCGAAAAACGAATTTCTCGGCGTCAAACAGATGAACTTGATCCGACGGGCCAAGGAGTTTTTTCTGCGCAAAAAACTCTGCAGCCTCGAAGAGCCTACGGCTTTGATCCTGACGGCTTTCGATTCACCGACTTTCGATATTCTTTTGGCCGAAGAGCGCATCATCAACAACGTGATCTTCAAGCCTTTTGATAAATTGATCCTCAAGCAGCATCTCGAATTCGCTCTCGAAGGACATCATCCCCTCGACGGAGAAACCATTTCGACGATTGAGGTCCAGGATAAAATCGAGATGCTCAAACGAACCCAGTTCCATTCATTTTCCGAGCTGGGTTTCACCACCACCAACAATCACGAAATCAAATTGGGCGCGATCACGAAATATTACGCGGGCGTTTTTCAAACGCCCCTGCGCAAGGGGATCTTTGCCACCTGTGTGGGCAGCCAGAAAATCAACGACAGTGAATTTGTCTGTGAGTTTCATTTTTTTGCGGCCGATAAAGAACAGATTTCACAGGCCCGCCGCGAAATCCTCAAAGAAAAAACCGCGCAGAAGTCACTGTTGAAGGCGGCAGCCCCCAAGCCTTTGAAAGTTTTATTGCTGGAAGAGAAAGAAACCACTTCGCTTGAGATCAAGCATCTGCTCGAAGAGTATTTCGCAAATCTCGAGATTTTTGCCTATACCAGCCAGGGCCAGATGCTGTCCGATCTCGCCGACAAGGACACGGCTCAACGTAAAACTTTGCCTCCTCGTTTTGATATGATTTTCGCTAGCCTGGATTTTTTCGCCGAAGAAAAGGAAAAGGCCTGGGCCGCCATGGGAACTTTCATTACCGAACGTTATGACCGTTTGAATGTGCCCGAGAAAGATCTTCCCGACCTGTATTTGACGACGAACAAAAAACTTTCGGTCGAGCAATGCCGTCCCTACCTCGGTTGGTGCCGCGAAGTTTTCTTTTTGCCGGTCGATCGCAGCTATCTGCCTAAGAAACTTTTGAGCCAACAAACTCATCTTCAGCCGCTCCAAGCCCTGGAAGTGGTCTCACGGACCTATCCCGAAACTTTGAAGATCGCGAATACCGTCGACATCACCCAGATCTCCGAGGCGGGCCTGGTGATGAAGTACTATCGCGCGATTGGCTTAGGATCTTTTCGTGAATTCCTTTTGCTGCGAACCAATGAACTCGAGAGCCCCGAAATCCTTGGGACTTGCAACTATACGGTCGAGCAACGCGACCCCAAGCAGAGCGTGTTCATGAACCATTTTGTCTTTTTTGGAATGACGGATCACTTTCTCAAGCATATCCGTCTTTGGTTGCGGGAAGCTTACGTCCGTAGCAAAGAGACAGCAGAATAAGCTCCGTCCCGCGCTGGCCTTGGGATTATAAACTTTGAAAGTGACAGCTTTGATTTTCCAGATGGGACACCACGGAGCTCACGAAGTCTTTCATCTGTTTCGCGTTGTTACCGCAAAGATCCGTGCCCTTATGGCAGGCCGAAAATTTCTCACCCAAAGAAACCGACTGGCCATCGAATTGCAACTTCGCGTACGGAAAGCTGTACTCCATCTGGCAAAGCTGATCTGAATTTTGACTTTCGTCCGCGCCTTCGCAAATTTGCGAAGCGGCTAAGAGCCCTTCTAGACTCGCAATCTGAGCGCTCTCGAGGCAGAACTGCTTCGAAGCATCAACATCCCCGTTGGCATCAATAACATCAATGATGCCCGTTTTCGTATGAATCACCAGATTGTAGGCGTTGAGGGCATTTGCATCGGCGGGCGACGCCTGGAGGGAATCGATTTTCGCATCAATCGCGGGAGAGTTCGGCAAAGCCACGGCCGCGGCCTGAGCAGGTTCCAGGCTCGTGACCGGAGTTTCAATGGCCGGATTGACCTGAGAGGCTTGATTGGGTTCCAGAGAGCCTAAATTGGATTTCGCACAGTTTTGGAAAGAAATGACAAGGATCCCTAGTGTAAAAGCTCCGACCCACTTTTTCATAAATTCCCCCTAACTTTCTTATCGACCAGACCAAAGGAGAGCTAAAGGGTCATTCGCCGTCTGACTCACATTGAGGCAGCGTGACTGTTTTTTAATCATTTTGACACATGGCTCTTCGCACAGAGGTTTGCCAAAGCCGCGAAGACTCGCATAGCCTTTCGCTGATCACACAACCCATAAGGAGATTTGAATGAAAAAACTTTTAGTCCTCGCGAGCTTCTTAGTCGCGCCGGCAGCCTTTGCCGCAGATACGACTCTTTTTACCTGCACGGTTCCTTCGGCGACGAAAGCTATCACTTTGAACATCGTTCAGGGCGACGATCAGTCGGCTGATTTTGTGACTTTGACGTTAAAAGAAAAAACCGGCGACAGCGTTTTCTTCTCGCAAGCCGATAAAGGAACTGTCGCCACCCAAATCGCGGCGGGTTACTACAACGCTTTGGTTTTGACCGATGCCACTCGCCAAGCCGATGGCGCGATCGTGAACTCGGGCTTCTTGGCTTTGGCTAAACAAGCTGACGGAAGCTTCGGAGGTTTCGTGGCCGCTAAGGGCAACGTTTATCCCCTGAGTTGCACCAAATAATTCAACTGAGCAAAGCCGGAGGGTCCTCCGGCTTTGTGCTTTCCTATCTGAACCAAATCCTCAAAATGGTCCCCCCGCTGCCAAAAATGTCACCTTCTGACAGCTCTAAAGCCTGTCAGCGGCAATTTCTCAACATCAGCTCCAATTTAAATGAAAAGACCTCTCTGCAGTTATGGCATTCACATTGCTCTTACTTTTGGAGAACTTTAAATTCTACAGGAGCTTTAATATGAAATTAATTATCAGTCTTTTCTCTTTTGTTTTAATGGCCTCAACTGCCCTTGCGGATCAAACCTACAGATGCACGGCTGCACCGGGCAAACCGGTTGCTGGGGACGCGATGGGTAGCAGATGGTACTCGGCCGCTCCTTCTGTCGTTAACATTTCGGCAGCGGAAGACGGTAGCGGCAGTCTGCTCTCGATGGTCGATTACGATCGTCCCTTCGCAAATAATTACGGCATTAAAGGCTATCCTGTTCTGAAAAAGACAGGCATGAATATACCAGATCCTGCAGACACTCGATATTTACTCCGCGTGACTCCAGGATCCAGTGTTGAGGCACCTAACGGAAGATGGTTGTCGGCTACTTACTATGATAGCTCCATCGGCTTTACTTTTAGCATCTTCTTACCTGCCGACATCAAGGGTCCTCAATTTGCTTCTTCACTGCGGATGTCTGGTGGCAACAGATCCCATTTTGAATGGAACTTCATTTGCGAGAGAAATTTGAACAACTAAGTTTTGGTCATTTTCGAAGCTGAGCGCTGTCACTCTCTGAAGGCACACTCACCTTCCAAAAAGAAAAAAAAGGAACTGTTGCCAGTTCCTTTTTTCTTTTCCAGCAAGGACGGCCTGAGCCGTCCAGTTGAAAATTAACGTTTTGAGTATTGGAAACGACGACGAGCGCCCGCTCTTCCGTACTTTTTACGTTCCACCATACGTGGATCACGAGTCACGAAGCCGGCTTTTTTCAAAGCGTCCTTGAACTCGGGGTTGAAGGCGATCAAAGCGCGTGTGATTCCCAAACGGATTGCACCGGCTTGTCCAGACTCTCCACCGCCCGCGACGGTGACTTTCGCGTCGAATTTATCGGTTTGGCTGATGAGGTCCAGAGATTGCAAAATCACCATGCGGGACTGCATCCGACGAAGGTAGTCGTTCGCTTTTTTGCCGTTGATGGTGATGATGCCTTTACCTGGTTTCAGGAAAACACGCGCGGCGCTTGTTTTTCTTCTTCCAGTTGCGTAATAAAATTTTTCTGCTGCTGCCATAGTTTAACTCCAATTATTTCTGGGAAGGGATTGTGTAAACTTCTGGTTTTTGAGCAGAATGAGGATGCTCAGCACCAGTGTAGGTTTTCAATTTAGAAATCACGTGACGGTTCAACTTGTTCGTTGGAAGCATCCCGCGAACCGCTTCGTGAATGATGAAAGTCGAATCTTCTTTTCTCATTTCAGCCGCTGTTTTTTCTTTCAAAGAACCGAAGAAACGCGAGTGACGGAAGTACTTTTTGTCATCCCATTTTGTTCCGGTCAGTTCCATCTTGTCCGTGTTGATCACGATGACAAAGTCACCGGTGTCGACGTTCGGTGTGTAGATCGGCTTGTTTTTTCCACGAAGAATCGTTGCGATCGTTGTGGCCACGCGACCGACACGTTGAGCGCCAGCGTCGACAATCCACCATTTTCTTTCGACTTCTTCTGCTTTAGCATTAAAAGTTTTCACTTAGAACTCCAGTTATTGTGAGAACGTCGGTTTTACCGTCCGCGCTCTCGAAAACACCTGCATTGATTGCTCAAGACAGGGGTGCAGTAAGGTTTTGAGTTTTACAACGGGCTCAAATCAGTTACTTGCGGGAACAGTGGTTTTAAAGTTCGCGGCACCTAATGTCAAGTTCTTGGGGATAATAAACTCGCATCAGATAAAGCCCCTGAGGAGAGGCCGGTGGCCCCGCCTGGATGCGATCTTGGGCCTGCAAAATCCTTTGGATTTCGCGGGGCTCAAGACCTTTGCGTTGAATGTGAATTTGCGTTCCGACGATGTTGCGGACCATCTGCTTAAGAAAACCGCTCCCCGTGATGTCGAACTGAAGCAGATCGGGGCGGCGCTGACTCCACTGCGCTTGGTGAATTGTGCGCACCGTGGTTTTAACCGGTGTTCCGGCCGTCTGAAAACTCTTAAAGTCATGAAATCCCTTGATAAATTCAGAACTCTCTTGCAGGTGCTTGAGATCCAAGGGCAGGCGCTGCCAGTCTGCGTGACGGGCCAAGAGGGCGCTGGGGCGCGGCCGGTTCAAGATCAGGTAGCGGTAGGTTTTGTGAGTCGCCGACAAGGTCGCGTGAAACTCCGGCGGGGCTAGCCAGGCCTTCTTGATCACGATCGAGGGGGGCAAATGGGTATTCATGGCCCAGATGAAATCCCACTTGCGGGCCGGATCGATTTTGCGCCGGGTATCAAAGTGACAGACCTGGTTGAGAGCATGGACCCCCGCATCTGTCCTGCCCGAGGCGAAAAGAGAGATTTCTTCATTAAAAATCCGGCCGAGGGTCTTTTCCAGAACCTGGGCCACCGACAACTGATCTTTGCGCTTTTGTTTTTGCCAACCGCAATAGTTCGTCCCTTCATAGGAAACGGTGAAGCGAATGCGGGAAAGCTCAGGCGCGGGATCTTTAATAATCAACCGCGATCCCTAAATTGATGATGCTGGCGGTGAGATCGATATCGGCCGAGAAACTTTTGACGTAGCGGAATTCGAAGGATAGCCACAGATTGGTGATGCCGTATTCACTATCTAAGGTGTAGGCCGTTTCACGATCGAAAGAGGAGACGTTGAACATCAATCCCCCGGCTCCGTAGGCACCCGGAGTTCCGACTCCATGTGGAGCTTTGCTGTCATCGCGGAATTCACCGATCGCATAGTAGCTGAGCCCGCCGGCCACATAGGGAGCGAGCCACTGGCGATCACTCAATTCCATGCGATAGACAACGCCGACGTTAAGGGGAATCGCGAAGAAGGTGTATTTTTCTCGGGCCTCGGTGCCGTCCAGGAAGCGTCCATTCCCCTGCGCGGTGAAAAAGCCAAATCCCGCTTGCACGCCTAATTTTCCGAACTGCGAAAAAGGCTGCCATTCGTAGTCGTACATGAAAATAGGAATATCGCTTCGTGAGTACATCGTTTTGAAATTCGTTTTGCCATCGGCCGAATCGATATTGGGGGGTTGAATCGAGCCCACCCGGAAGGTCGACGATTGGTCATGTTTCGAAACGGCGGTTTTGTAAATATAGGAACCATCGGACTCGATACGGATCAAACCTTTGGAAGCCATCGGATGCTCGATCAACTCCACGCCGCGCGAAACCTTTTTCGCCTTTTTAGGGGGGTGCTTTTCCGCATCCGGTGCAGGCGGAGGAGCAGGATTATTCGCATCGGCCGACTCGACTTCTTTCACGAGGGGATCTGACTTCTCAACCGGAACCTTGGAGGCTTTGTCGGCCTCTTCGAATTCATCATTCGGTTGGGTAAAGGGAGCTTCTTTCGGCGCCGACTCGGTCATCGGCAGATCGGGAAAATCGTCGACCTTAGGTGTTGTTTGAGCGTGGCTCGTCGAAGCGACAAGCAGAAGGGCGCAGAACCAAACCGATCTCCCCGTCATCGACTTCTCCGTCGCAGCACCGAGCTCAATTTGCGTGAGTAAAGCTGCTGCAGAAGAAGTGAAACAAAGATAAGAGCCAAGAGCGTCGCCCAAACGCCCCACTGCAAACTTAATTTCGCAAAGAGCAGCAAGGGCCAAAGCGCGGTGCGGGCGGCCCAACGAAGACTGTCGTGCTGGGAAATAAAGCGCGCCAGCGGCGGACTGAGATTGTAGTAAGTCGTGACGAACCGGCGGCCTAATTTATTTTTGAGCAAAAACTGATTGCGGAAATGACGGAAGACATTCACCTCAGGAGCCATCTCGCTGCCGAAAGCGGCCGTCGCGATAAAGCAGTGCTTATCGTCGAGCAGGCCGACGACCATTGAAGGGGTTGCGCAGACATCGGCAGGAAGGAGGCCTGGAGGCGAAAATAAATAAATATTGCCAGCCGAATCTTGATTCGCCATTTTGAAACAATAAAGTGTGTCGTTCTCTAAGCCCGTAATTCGATTGTCAGCATAGGTCGCTGGAGTGGCGTCCGTATTCATTGGAATAACGGCACTCGGCGAGTTATTCGTAATCTTAGCAAGTGCAGCAGTTCCATCATCTCCAGGCTCTGCTTTTTCGTAAAACAGAATAACGCTCGAGAATTTAGCCCCGCTTCCTGAAGGATCTGCAGTTGTAGGTGGAGTTGTGGGGTAAGAAGAACCTTGGACGAGTGGATCTGCGTATACTTTTCCGTCCCCTCGACTAATAATGACGTGGCAAAAACCGTAGGCAAACTCCGAACCCAAAGGACAATCCGTATAAGTCACATTATCAGTCGTTTTAATAATCGTAAAAACAATATTAATCGTGGTGGTGTCAGTCGGTGTCCCGCTCTGGGCTTGATCCACGCCAATGCTAAAGACGGCATTATTAGGAATACTCGATCCGCAATTCGTGCTGTCCATTTGTCCGCATAGCTCTGACCACGGGATATCCACAGTGACGGTCGTGCCTAATGCGCTCGACACACTTGGAGGGGTCCAACTGGCACTTCCACCAGATCCTTTGATATAAACCGCCGCACCGGCCGTGTAAGTTGTTGTTGAAAGAAGCTCGATATGAATCTTGCTGTTAGGGTCAATCCCATTTTGATTACATGGCGTAAGCCCGCCTCCCGTACAGCTATTACAGGCAGAGCCATCCGTAGGACAAGCGGCGGCCCCGCTGACATAACCACCATACAGAGTCGCTTTAACGGGAACACCCGCTGAATCGACGGAGTCCAAAATCGATCTCGATCCCCCGTTCAGGACCGTCACCGTCAGGGTCGCTTGGGAAGTCCAAGCCGTGAAAAGCAGGGAAAGGAAAAATGTTACACTTAGGGATCTCATCCTTAAATGACATCATGGTTGGGGACCAATGTCCAACCTCAAAAATTTACCTAGGACAGTAAAGAATCGGGAAACAATTTTTCAGCAATCTGCAGACCATTTAAAGCGGCCCCCTTACGCACATTATCTGAGACCACCCACATCAGCCAGAGCTTCGAATCCTCAGGATCACGATGAATACGGCCCACATAAACGGGGTCTAGTCCAGAAACGGCATGAGGTGTGGGATAAACGGATTTCGCGGGATCATCTTGCACAACTAGACCTTGGAAGGATTCCATCGTTTGGATGATGTCCTCACGGGTGGTGTCTTTTTTCAAAGTCACCCAAACCGTCTCACTATGAGTGTTCAAGGCAGGGACACGCACCGTGAAAGCCGACACTTTTAAATTCGGCAGGTCGAGGATTTTGCGCGTCTCTTTTCTGATTTTCACTTCTTCACTGGAATAACCTTCGCTATCGAAAGAGCCAATTTGCGGAATGCAGTTGAAGAGAATTTGATGCGGGAAAACTTTGGGGATTTGTTTTTCAGCGCGGTAGTTTTCCGTTTGATGGAGCAGCTCCTGATGACCTTCGATTCCCGCGCCACTCACCGCCTGGTAAGAACTCACGCGCACGTCCTCCAGACCAAAACGATCGGCGAGGGGCTTGAGCGCCACGACCAACTGAATGGTCGAGCAATTGGGATTCGCGATGATCTGCGGCTTCGACCCTGGCGGCACCAAATGAGCATTCACTTCAGGCACCACGAGCGGCACCCGGGGATCCATGCGGAAGGCCGCGGAATTATCGATGGCAAAGGCCCCTGAAGCCACCGCTTGCGGCGCCCACTCTTTGCTGATCTCATCACCCGACGAGAAGAAAACCAGATCGAGTCCGTCAAAACAGCCCGCCTTCAAGATCAAGATCGGCCATTCCTTTTGCTGAAGCTTGATTTTTTTACCCAAAGAATTTTCACTCGCGAAGGGACGCAGTTCTAAAACGGGGAACTTCCGTTCTTCGAGAAGGCTGACAAAAGTTTGACCGACAATTCCGGTGGCGCCAACGACGCCGATTCTCAATTTTCGTTCAGGGCTTTTTAGGTGGCTCATCGTCTTCCTCAAGAACTAAATCATGCTCGTGGGTATTCGCAGGGGCGTAAACACTGGAGCGCATCTTGCGTACATTTTTACCGAGCTTGAAAACGCCAAAAATAGCGCCGAGGGTGGCGTAACCCATGAACAACACAAACAGCATCACTTCCGGTCGAATGGCCACGATCACCAGAATAGCCACGCCCAAAATCAAATAACGGAAAGGCATCCGCTCTTTCAAATCCAAATCTTTGAAGCTGCGGTAGCGAAAATTACTGACCATGACGAAAGCGAGCAAGACCGTCATGATCAACAGCACGATGCTGCCTAAGCTTTCCCACTCGAGATCTTGGAAGGCCAAAACGGACGAGGCCACGATCCCCGCCGCCATCGGAATGGGCAAGCCTTGGAAATAATTTTTTTCGACCACGGTGGCTTGCACGTTGAAACGGGCTAAGCGAAGCGCCCCGCAGGCGGTGAAGAGAAAGCAGGCGATCCAGCCGATGCGACCGAAGGGACTCAAGGCCCACTGGTAAAGCAAGATCGATGGGGCCACGCCGAAACTGACCAAATCACATAAAGAGTCGTACTCTGCGCCAAACTTACTGGTGGAACGTGTGAGCCGGGCCAAACGGCCATCCAGCATGTCAAAAACCGCGGCGACGACGATTGCATAGGCGGCGGTGAGAAAGTCGGCCTTCATCGAATAAATGATCGCGAAAAAACCGCAGAACAAATTTCCCGTGGTCATCAGGTTTGGCAAGACGTAGATGTACATCGCTAAACGTTTGCCGTTGCCTTCGCCATTTTCAAAATTTTCATGGGAGTGATTCGGTGTGCTCATGATCGGCCACATTAGCCGACATTAGCGAAAAAACCAAAGAAATAAAACAGGATGTAGAGGCCCACCGCGCTCAGCACGGGCAAAGTCAGATTGTCATCCAGCTTGCCGATGGGAACTAGCTCCGAAAACGCGCCGATGAGACCGGCAAACAAACTGACGACAAGAAGACGATCCACCAAATAGGCATTGTAGCGCAGGAAAATCAGACACAATAAAAAACAAACGACGAAGGCCGCCATGAATCCTTGGATTGATTTATGGCCAAAAATTTTATCTTTTCCGTACTTGATCCCCACCAGACTCGCAAAGGGATCGGCAAAGGCCAAAAAAAGCAAAGTCAACGCCACCACGGGACGCGGAAAAAGCGAGGTGATGATCAGCACGCCGGTCAGCAGATGGGTCGTTCCCGCCAGACGTTGCACTTCATTTTCACGCAGAATCGCCTTGAAGGCGTGTAAAGCCCATTCGTTCAAGGCCGGCCGTGACTGACGCAAAACATCGAAGGCGCCAAAGGCGATCCAAGACGTCAGCAAAATGCCGTAGGAAACAGACCAAGGCAGCAAAACATAGGCTAAAAACATGACAAAGACGCCGAGGACATGCCATAGCTTACGTGCGTAATGGATATCCGAACGTCTTTTAAAATCCATGCGAATGAAGGTTTCCTTTATCATGCCGGCGCAAAGATAGTGGACAGAGCGGTTGAGATCAACGCAATTGCGCAGGATCTAGCTTTACGCATCAACCTACCGATATGATTTAGCTCAAACTGGGATTTCTTATAAAATAAAAAAGGCCTCCGGTCGAAGGCCCTTTGAGGAAATTTAAACCCGAATTAATTTTTGGGAACTTTAATAGTATTTGACCCCTCAAAAGACTGGGTCGGCTGGCTATTAAAATAAACACTGTTCAAGCGTTTTACACTATAAAGAATATTCACCTTCCGCTTAAAAGGAATGGCTTGGGAATCTCCTGAAATTTTCCACTCGATCATCGTTCGCGCCTGACTAATTGGCTTTGAGCCTGTTAACGTCTTCTTCCAATCTCCAAAACCACAAAGGCCCGTCCATCCGTATTCGCAAGTTCTTACGACATAGTCCACGACAAGTTGCGCCTGAGGATCATTTTCTTTGCTTGGAAGATATTTTGGATCGACATCCAAATAAAATTGGGCAACCTTATTTGGCTCCTGGACAAGCATAAGGTTATCCTGCAGGACGACACGGCCTAAATTCACTTGATTGCGTTGTTGAGCGACCGCATTGATTGAAATGTTCTTTTCACCGCTTTTGCTCGCCGTCACTTTATAACTATTATAAGTTCCGTTTTCGTCGACAACAAAAACCTTCCCGGTTTCATCAATTTTAAAATTTAGGTTTTCACTCTCGAAGGGAAGAAGTTTGGCATCGTTCACACTTATATTGACGTCGAAAGCTCGCGACTGGAGCACCTTACTTTGTTCAATATCACGATAATTGGTGAACGGCACCGGCACTAATTGCGAATCCCAACGTGAACAGGGTTTAGTCGCAATATGACAGTCTTGACTTCCATATCCTAAATTTTCGGCGTTCTTAGGCCCACTTTTATAAATAATTGTCGAAGCCGCACTTTGCTTGATCACGCCATTGTCAGCTGCTCTTTGAATTTCGGTGCAAAAGTCCTCCCAACTGGAGGGTTTTTTATGAAAATAGCCCTTCTCGATAAGAGCTGCCGCAGAAGAGGCTCCCACCCCATCAATGGCTTGATTCAAAGCGTTTGCTTTTTCGTTTTTGGCAGAGGAGTAAAACTTGTTCCATAAAGCACTTTGACCATTTCCATTGGAACATTGGAGAACCGGACAGCTATCATTCACTTGTACCTCTTGGTACTCGTAACGTGTATCTTGGAAGGGTTGCTGCTCTTTCCAAGACATAATTTGATCCACAGTCAGAGAAATTTGATTGTTTTGGAGACCTTGAGAGGGCACAACTTTAACAAAAAAACTCTTGGGCTGCCATAAAACGGTCGGCTCAGCCGCGGGATTGCGGTCATTTTTTGCCAAATCTACCTTCTGATAGAACTTACTAGCAGACGAATACTCGCTAACTTGAGGCGCCGTCGCGCAGGCCGAAATAACCACAGTCGAAATTAAAAACGCTGATCCAATCTTCATTTCGTTCACTCCTCTTAATTATTTTGTAAGCTCAGCTAAAGTATCTCGAAGAACATGAATGAATTTCAAGTCTAGTTTAGTTGCCTAAGAAGAGCTCAATTAGATCGCGGAAGAGCGAACTTTGATGGTGCGTTCGTAACGCGGACCCGAGGGTGAAGCGTAGCGAATGATGATTTCATTCTCGCCGTCGACCAACTGGATAAGATCCGTCTGGTATTGATTTTCACCATAGGGGAAAACAGAGGCCGTGTAGCCGTTGCTGCGGTTCACGATCTCAATCTTTTCTTGAACAAAATTTTTCAGGCAGTTGCGGCCCTTGAACTGAACCGCATTGCCACTGATTTGGTAGGCCGGGTCCTTGATTTTTTTGCAACTGAGGTCGACGTCCAAAAATTTCGACAGATTTTGCCCCAGCACGGGCCGCGAGGTCGGCAGGCTGGCCGGTTCACGAAGGGAGGCTGTTCCCGAGTTTTCGATCTCGCTGGCGAGCCGTGGCTCTGCCATTTCGTCCTTCATCAGGGAATAACCCGCATGGGCGCCCAAAAGCAGAACAAGCAGAAGAGTGATAAGAATGAATTGTGTTTCTGAAGGAGTGCGTTTCATCACTCCAAAGATCGGCAAAATTTTGGCAGGACTTTAGCTGTGTCAAATTGAGAAGTGACCTCGCCGGCGAACAGGGGCCTGCCCACAACCGGAGAGTCAGGATCCGCTTATTTTTTTTCGATGCTGATCGCGAATTTTTTCACGCCGGCGGTTTTGACCGCATCTAAAAGACCCATGACCTTGCCGTGCACGACATCTTTATCCGCGGAAATGATGGCCTGGACTTCGGGATTTTTGGCAACCTCTTCGATCGCCTTGGCGCGCACGGCCTCTTCATCGACGAAGGATCCGTTGAGATTGATGCGGCCGTCGGCGGTCAGCGCGATATTCAATTTGCTCGGCGCTGTTTTATCACCGCTCGCCGCCTTGGGAAGATTCACATTGATCGTGGGCTTCATGAACATCGGCGCCGTGACCATGAAAATGATCAAAACAACAAGGATGATATCAACCAGCGGAACAACGTTGATGTCCGCAATCTCTTCGTTATTGTCGCTTATTTTCATCGCCATAATTACACACCTTTTTTCTTAGCATAGGCTAAGCAAAGCTCCTTCACACTGTCCAAGCTTTGAAAAATACCGCGCACCTGTTTGCTGTATTGATTGTAAAAAACCACCGCGGGAATCGCCACGAAAAGACCGGCGGCCGTGGCGACGAGAGCGAGCGAGATCCCGCCCATCACCGTTTGTTGTCCCGCCTCGGGAGAGGTCGACAGGTCGTTGAAGGCTTTCATGATCCCCAGAACAGTTCCTAAAAGACCGACGTAGGGAGCATTCGAACCGACGGTCGCGAGAAAGCCCAGGAATTTTTCGAGCTCGGGACGCTCGGTGAGGGCAAAGGTGTTGAAAATTTCTTCGAGGCCGCGGCTGCCCGAATCTTTCATATGCCTCAAAGCGTAACCAGCCGCACGCCCCTCAAGAGAATTAGGATCACGCGCGATGTTTTCGATGTCTTCAACACTGTTGCTTTGTAAAGCCATTTTGACTTGGACGCGGATGCGCTGGGATTCCGCAGAAACGCGACGAAGAGCAAAGAATCTTTCGAGGATCATGCCGATGCTGACAACACTCAAGAGCAACAAAAGCCACAAAACAACCTGATCAGCGAGATGAGCGAAAGCGAAAATTTTTTCTGCGAGCATGGTGTAGATCCTCCAAATCTTTGACTACATTCTTTGCATGCGCCATTATCTCTAGAACAAGAACACCAGGTCAAGATATGCAAAGACGTCTTCTTATATTCATTTTCATTTTGACTGCTTTGGTCCAGGTCGCCTGCCAAAAGAAGGATGTGGATTCTATTCTTGTGATTGCCGTGGATGATCTTGTGTCGACTGACGTCACCTGCGCGAAAGAATCGTCGGCCGAAGTGAAATCAGGAATTGATTTGCTCTGCAAAGAATCCGTGCGCTTCACCCACGCCTTTAGTCCATCGACGATGGCCGTTCCTGCCCTCGCTTCGATTCTGACGGGGCTCTATCCCTATCAGCATGGGGCCCATCACAATGGGCAATTTTTGCCGGCGAGTCTTTTGACCGCTCCCGAGGCGGCCCTGCTCAAAAATTACCGCACGGCCTTTTTTTCGGGGGGCGCCCCAGTCTTAAGAAAATCAGGTCTTAACCAAGGTTTCGAAGTTTTCGATGATAACATTGTTCCGGATTTAAGTTCTTTTTTTAGACCCTTTAGTAAGTCGACAAATCTGTTTAAGCAATGGCTGCATCAAGAAGTGGGGAGCTCCGCTTTCTTTTCTGTGATCTATGCGCCTGATTTAATTTTCACTAATGTGGCCACGGTTTCGGATATTGGCGAGCCCCGTAATTTAAGTTACGAAAGCCAGCTCGATGAATTCAACGAAACTCTTTACACCTTGTTTGAATATCTCAAAAAAATAAATCGTTGGGACCGCACCACGGTGATTTTAGTGGGCCTCAACGGCCACACCAACTCGGACCGACCTGACGAAGCCACCGTTCTCAACCTGCACAGTGAAAGCACTCAGGTGGCTTTACTGATTAAACCTTCGCAGCGCAAACGCGACGAGGGCATCACCTGGAAGGCCGATAAAAACGTCTCGCTGGTGGACATCGGTCTGACTTTATTTGATATCGTGAAACTGCCCCAAGTGCAGCGAACAGGCGAAGATTTCCCCGCGCGGAGTCTTTCGACCCTCCTGCAACAACCTGATTCCAATTTGCAAGAGGACCGGCCGATCCTGCTCGAATCCTCCTGGGGGATTTGGAAGGGTCTGAGCGGCGTGCGCAGCGCCGTAGTTAAAAATCACATTCTTTATATTCATGATGATAAGACCGCGATTTACAATACTCTCGTCGATCGCTTTGAAACCAATCCTCTGCCGATTGCGGACGCTTATATTTATTCTCCTTTTACGATCCAAGAACTTTTGAACAAAAACGGTTTTGCCGCCTGGGAGGGCTTGCCGCCTGTCCAACGTGCCAAGTTGAACATCAGCTATGCCCGCTGGACGATTCCCACTCAGGAACCTCTTCTGCTCAAGGATCTCAAAGCCCTGCTCAAACGCTTTCCGCAGGACATGGATTTGCAAAATTGGCTAGGGTACCTTTCGCTCGAACAGCGGGACTGGGAGACTCTGCGTGATTTAGGTCAGAAAACGAAGAATGATCTCTGGATTTATATCGCCGAAAAAAATCTGGGCACGGTCAAAGCTCGTTTCACAGACCCTTGCTTGAATTTGCTGAAAGAAAAAGTCTTGAGCGTGGGTATTCTGAGAAGTTGCAACAATCCTCTGATGCTCGACTTCATCGATTGGATCCGCAGCGAATCCCGCGGGCTCGTGAAAGATGTGCAAAGAAAGAAATTCGAACGGGCCTACAGAACCTACCGCATTGACTTGAACATTCGCCGCAGCAACATTGGTGCGGCCATGATTTGGGACGTGAATAAGGACATTCCCTTGGCTCCGTCGTCGATTGATCTCATCCTCAATTTGCCGGAGTATCAGAAAATCCGTTTGCAGCTGGAGAAATCAATCCATTCGAACGTGGAACCGGAAGAGTAGGCTTCTAAGCGCGCCGAAGGCCGTGGCTAAAAGCCCTCGCCCTCATCAAGATCGACGATGCCCAACCAAAAGGGCTGCTCCTCTTGGCCCTGAACAAGGCAAGAGGTTAATTCAGGCAGAGTCAGAATGGATGACTTCACCGACCACAACGCTCGCGGCAAGCGGCTGCAAGAAAGTAAAATCACTTGGTCCTTTGGTCTTGAGTTGAAGTGGCCAACTTTGATATCGCAGGTGGGTTCGAGGCCCAACAATTGACTCGGTAAAGGCGAAAGAAAATTTTCATCGGGTGAAAGCTCCATCGACAGATCAATCGGAGCGCTTAAGGGCTGAAGCGGGATCGATCCCCTTTTCAGCATGATGGCCGGCGCACCCACCTGCGCCCAGGCGATCTGACTGCGTTTTTTATAGAGCACAGTGAGTTCAACGCCGGATTCGTACTCGCCACGGTTTTCACTGCGGTAAAGGCCTTCGTTCGCGATTTGAATGGCCGTGCGCAGATAGTTGACTTCATCCGGAAGGCAACTCAGAAACTCAAAGGGCGAAGTGACCTCCACGTCGGCCTTGGCCACATCGATGTATTTAGAAACTTCATCGACAACTTTTTGCGCGTGATTGCCTTGTCCCCACGACGTTGCGATGACGATCAGATCATTTTCAGAATAGACCACCGGCTTGGGCCGGATCAATTTCGAGTTGTAGGAGCGTTCTTCAATTTTCATCAGAAAGCCCCGTATTTTTTGAGCTTGATGTAGGCCTTCTTGTAGTATTCACCGTCCGTGATGTCTTGCTCGAGGATGCGCTTCCATTTGTCTTTGGCGCCCGCCTTGCTTTCGCTGCCTTCAACGTTGCCAAAACTTTCTTCCAGAATACCCTCTTGGTAAAGGGTCATCATCTGCTTGCGTAGTTCCCCCGTATAGTGGGTGATTTTATCAACGAGCGTGTCGTTCTCGGGATCCACTAAACGGGCCTTGCGTAAACTCATGATGGCGCCTTTGAGATTACCCGCCTGGGCCAGTTTTTCGGCCTCTTGCTGCAGAAGCGCCGTTTTCGAGTTCATCATTTGACGAAGTTCGTTGATGTTCAACTCTGATTTTTTTTTGACCCCTGAGGGATCGGGCAAACTGGAATTCGCGACCGATCGGTAAACTTTGATCGCCTCTAAATTTTTGCTTTTTCCACGCAGGGAGTTCCCCCGCCCGTAGAGCTCTTTGAGTTTTCTGACCTGATCGGCATAGACGGACTTCGCCGCATCCCGCGCTTCACGCTCGGCAATGATTTTTTCCACTTTTGCTTTCAACTCGGCGATCTTGGGGTGATCCGGATTGAATTGCATGACGTCACTGATGCATTCTTCCATGCGGGCCATGGTGATTTCGGAATTGATTTTTTTCGTGCACTCCGCGACCCGAATCTGGATTTTCTCTTCGGCCTCGGCCTTGGCCTTTTCGACCTCTTCCTGATGACGCTTTTGATCCTGAATGAAAATCGCTTCGCGGGAAAGACGTTGAATTTCTTTAATGTCTTCGTAATCGGGAACAAGTTCCGTGATTTTCGTGATCTCATTCTGCGAGAGCTCGTACTTGCCCTGCATATAGAGGTTTTTCGCCAACTGATAGCTTTGCTTCACGAGCAACTGTTGTTCGGGTTTCAATTTCGAAAAAGGATCCTGAATGGCGTTGGGCGGTGGTCCCTTCGGTTTGTCATCTGAAATATAATAAACCAACGCCAAAAACAAAATGGCTCCGGCAATGACCTTGATCCGATTTTTTTTGAAATCAAAATTCTTGAGGGCGGCGAGGCCCTTGCGAACTTCAACCGGCGACATCTCGTGGGACATCGGAATCAGATTCGGGTCATAGGTCGCCGGAAAATGAGGATGGCCATAGCCCACCATATCCTGTCCCCCGAGAGGACTCAGGATCGGCTGCGGAGTCAGGGGCTGCAGGCGAACCATCTCCATCCGGTTTTTAAAATGCGGATCATGCAGTTCAAAGAACATATTATTTTCAAGCACCGTGATGCCGTCACCGCTGCGAATGAGGGTCGGATCAGAACTTGAAATGGGACTGCCGTTGAGCAAGGTCCCATTCACGCTACCCAGATCAATAATATAATAGAAAGAATTGATTTTGCGAATTTCGAATTGACGACGACTAACCCGTTGATCACGGATTTGCACATGGCAGGAGGACTCGCGACCGGCGATCCAACTGTCTCCTCCGTCGAGGCGGAAAATCTCTTTCGCTTCACCGGCGGAATTGACCACTTTCACGTAAGGAACGCTCGGGGCCGCGCCGACAAAGGTTTTTTCGTTACTGGCCGCTTCGACTTCGGGAGTTTCCCTTTCGGAAGAACTTCGTTGTTCGTCCATGGATTCGGCAGAAGTCATGAGGAATTCAAACTCGTAGGGCGGGACCGCAAAGATCTGTCCATGCTCCGGGTTGAAATTTTGGGATTTTTCGCCACCAACCATGATGTCCCCGTAACGAGAAATCACTTCAACGGTCCATACGCCCGCGCTGCAACTCATTTTAAAGTGTTCGCGGGAAATCCCCTTTTCGGGCTGCAAAACGATGTCGCAGTCTTCCTTACGGCCGACGACGTAGACTTTCCCCTCAACCAAGGGGTAGCTCTGGACGGTTTTTCCTCTCAGACGAACCTTGAGGTGAGCCATCAATATCTCCCCTCAATATTCAATTTACACTCGTCGTAATAGCGCTTGGCCTCAAGATAGGTTTGATCATCTTTGCGGTTTTGCAGCATCGTCATCACGTTGAAAAAACTGGACTGGCACATGCGCCAACTTTTCTTTTCCCGGTAGCGAGAGCCTTGAATCATGCTGAACTTGACGGATTCATCGAATTTCACTTTCGAAATTTGCAAATACCTCTTCGCGAGTTCGTTGTCGGGATCCAGGTTCAGGGTCACCTGGAAAGACTCACGCGCCCGCGCATATTGGCCCTGCTGAAAATCACGGAAACCCTTGATGAAGTTTTCCTGAGCCCGGCTGTACTGCACTTCATTCATTTGTTTTTTTCGTTTTTGCAATTGCTCGATCACCTTGTCCGCATTCTGCAGATCCACGTTCACTTGATCGGAGGTGCGGATGGCATTGGCGTCTCGGAGCGCCTTTTTTGAGCCCGAAGAGAAAACGAACCAGCCAAATAATCCCAGAACAAAAACAATGATATAGAAACGAACTTTAGGATCGGATAAAATCCCGTCATCTTTTCTGGCTAAAGAAACCGAACGACCGTTCGGGGCCCCGCCCCGTCCCAGCTGGACGCTTCCGGGATAAGAGGCGATAGGCCCTGGGGGCGCACTGGCCATGGGCGACGCTGGTGGAGGAAAGTTCATCGGAAGATCGACGGAGCCAAAGGAGGGCAAGTCTACGGGCGCAGAAGACGAATTCGGCACGATCGAAAGGGCCGGAGAAGAGTGTGCGCCGGGACGCTCATCGGTGAATTTGAGTTCAGATTCCCCGATTTGAATCAGACTATTCGTTTGCAGACGCTCGGATTGCGTTCTTTGTCCATTCACCATGACGAAATTTTTTTGACTCAAGTTCAACACATAGTGATCAGACCCGTTAATTTTGATTTCGGCATGCTGCCGGCTGGCCCGGGAATCATTTGTCAAGACGATGTCATTCTCGGGTCCGCGACCGATGGTGACGGTTTCTTTGTTAAAAGAATAGATCAAGCCCGAGTGGGGGCCGCTGATGATTTCGATTTTAAATTTAATTTGGGTGCGGAGTTGGGAAGCTGTACTCATCCTCCACCTCCTTCAACCGGAGACACCGTCACGACGAAGTAGTCCACGTCTTGATTGTTCGTGCTCATACCCTGGCAGCTGAGAATGCAAGGATGCCCGCTGAACTCCAGATTGTCGCTGTGAATAGCGCGCAAATTTTCACGCGTTTTGTTCAATAGATGCTCGACCATTTGTTGAACCGACATATCCGGAATCGACTGGTAGGGCTTATTGATCAGCTGGCTTAATTCACATCGCACAATTTGCGCAAAGGCCGGATTGGCCGAGATGATGCGGCCTTCACGACTCAAAGACATGCAAGGAAAGCCGATCAGTTGCACCAAGTTTTCGGCTTCACCATCTTTGTTGTTGTAGCCCGTATTACTGCTGGACGTGCCATCTCCGTGAATGTAACGAGTGAGCAGGCTATTGATGTTTCCGATCAAGGCCTGCAACGGAGGGAACAGAAATTTCACTTCCGTCGCATCTTTTTTCTCGCGCATGGCAATATCGAGCTGCGAATTCAAGGCCGCAATCGGGTATTCAATCAATTTGTACATGAAATAGAAAATTAATAAACCGATGAACGAGGCGAGAACGATGGTTTGCAGGAACAAGCTCAAGGCGCGTCCGTCATCAAAGGCCAGGCTGCCGATGTCATAGAGAACAATGGCGTGGGCCTTCACCGATTGCTCACCTGTATTGGGATCGTAAAGTCCGATGGGGAAACTTGCACCGATGGTCAAAGGATCCACTTCAACGGTCTGCGGCCGCATTTCTCGGCGGGCGACGTGAACAAAGGGTAAATCGGGAGTGGTCCCCGCTCGGCTCACCGGCGCTAAAATCATCCCGTCAGATTGTTGGATGATGAGAACTTGCTTCACACCATCCTCCGCTTCCGCGGCGTTCGTGCTTAAAGAAGCATAATTACCTTGCATGAGGGCGCCTTGATTGATCGTCGCCACCGAACGGGCAATCGACTGCGCCCGTCTTTTACTTTCGGTAATGATGCTCGCGCGCGTGATCGCCACCATCGGGATCATCGACAGAAGAGTGGTCGCCACAATAAAAACAATGATGAAGCCCAAAAGAACATAACGGAATTCAAGCATCTGCGGCAGCTTATAAACGCCCGGAAGGGCGACGCGATCCATATAGGCCTGAAACTGCTCGAGCATTTGTCGCACAGGTCCCTGTGAATTATAGGCGGGCGCAGGAGCCGCGCTTCCCATCGAAGCAGGAAGGGCCCCATCACCACTCACCGCCGGTGCCATATTGAGGGGAGGAATTGAGTAGTTCGAGGGAACTTGCGGTGGCTGAGTGACTAAGCCCTTGTCCTGTGCTGGCACGATATCCAATATAATGTCATGAATGCTGATCTTATCACCCAGACGGACCAAGCTCGATTGAATCTTGATTCCGTTGAGATAGGTTCCATTGCTCGATTTCAAATCAACGATGATGATTTTTTCGCGGGCGACTTGAATTTCGCTGTGTTCCTTAGACACTCCCGCACTGGTGATTTTCACGTCACACTGCGGAGATCGCCCAATCAAGTTGCGTCCCATCTTCAAATCAATTATTTGCCCGGCCTGCGGGCCGCTGAGGACCCTAAGTGCCCACATGCAGTTGATCTCCCACCTGGATGCTTAAACGAGACGTCGTTCCGGAAGCCAACTCAATGACGGAACTCGCCCCGAAAATGGGGAGCAAGAGGCGCCAAGGCTGAACATCGGGATAAATCGCTTTCACTTTCAAATTCCTATCTACAAAAATGCAATCAATCGGAAACTTCATAAAAAAAGTGTGGATGCTGTTGCAGCGGTGGATCCACATCCCGCTCTCGGCCGCCAAAGAAGCGCGTCCCAGAAGGCCTTTGCCGCGCGCACGAAAACTTTTTGCCACCTCAAGGTGCGGGATGAGCAGCTGATCTTTCGTCGCATTTTTCAGGATGGCCATCTTATTTCTTCCCATACATCATGGAGATCGCCACGGGGCCGAAGACCATGATAAAAACGGCCGGTAAAATAAAAAACATCAAAGGCAGAAGAATCGTCTGCGAAGCTTTCGCCCCCGCTTTTTCCGCGCGGACGAAGCGTTCCAAACGCATTTGCACCGATTGATCCTTCAGGACCTGCGCGATGCTGGCACCGGTGGACTCAGCGTCAACCAGGACCGCCACGAAGCTGGTGATTTCGTTCATGTCCAGTCTCTCGGCCATGTCTTTGAGAGCTTGGGATTTCGAGGCCCCCACTTTGGTATCTTTCAAAACGGTTCCCAACTCATCCGCGAGAACGCTGCCTTCACTGGATTTATCGACAATTTTTTGAATCGCGGAGAAAAAATCCAACCCGGCTTCCACCGAAAGGGCGAGCAGATCGATGAAGAACGGCAGATCGCCACGCACCGAGAGTTCACGCTTCTTCTTTTCACCCTTCGCGTGGATTTGCGGAAGGTAGAAACCAATCAGACCCAAAAGAATAACGGAATACCAGGGAAGCCCCAGCTCCAATGAAAAATTGAGGATCCACAGGAAAATGGGAAACATGAAACCCCAAAGAACTTGCAAGCCGATGAATTCGTCCTCATTCAATTCGCGCGAAAGCCCCGAAGTGAGAATATACTTTCTCACTTTTTTTCGGTAGCTCACGCTCTGGACACGCATCGCATGTTGCAGGGTGAATTGATGCACCAGGGGACGGGACAGATTCACGATGGGATTTTTTGAGCGCGTGGGCTCATCATTGTTCGCCCAGGACAGTTGGGCTTTGTCGGTGTTATTGGCGAAGAGAGCAGAAACGAAAAGAAAGACCGCTAGTCCGCCGAGGACTAATCCGAGTACTAACATGAATTCTGCGCTTCCCATTTTACACTCTTTATGTTGAAGTGATTTCGTGTATAAACTTATTCTCGCTTCGGAGTCTCCACGTCGTCGTCAACTGCTCGCACAAGCTCATTTTTATTTCGACGTGATCTCAGTTAAAGTATCGGAAATTCCTGATAAAAACCTGAATGTGGATGGACAGATTTTGGACATCGCACGACGGAAGGCGAGGGCGGCTCTAACCCTCCTTAAGTCTAGCTCAAAGACCTCTACCGAGCCCTTTATTCTTCTCTCTGCCGATACCGAGGTCATCTTTGGCCAAGCTCCGCTCGGAAAACCGCAGGATGAGCAAGATGCCTTCCGCCTGCTGAGCCTTTTGTCTGGGAAAACCCACGAAGTGAAGACCGCGCTCTGCCTGATCGAAAGTCGAGGCGAAGAAGAGGCGTCCCATATTGAGACAACCCAGGTTGTTTTCAGAAGCCTGACGCCTGAAGAAATCTGGACCTATATTTCGACGAAGGAGCCCATGGATAAAGCCGGTGGCTACGGAATTCAAGGTCTGGGTGGGAAATTTGTCGAACGCTTTGTGGGATCTTACGAAAATGTGGTGGGCCTTCCCATCGAGCAGGTGAAGCGTCTCCTTGCTGAAAAAAAATGGACACTGCGTGATTCTTGAATGGCTCGAAACCAAAATAACTCCGGCAACCTCTCTCGCAAAAAAATATCGTCTTGTTTATCATTCCGTGGCCCTTCGCCATCGCTATCAAAGATGCGAAAAATCCTGGGCCCCGCATATTGAGAACTGCCGCTCCCTGATCCGCGAAACCATCGAGCGCTTGCCCCAGCGCCAGCATTTAATTATTTTAGGCAGTGCCCATTTGCATGAAGTGCCGCGGGACCTGCTCGTGACTTTTCATAAAGTCACTTTGATAGATCTGGTGCACCCCCTCGGTGTGCGTCGGTGGGCGCGCTCCTTCCCGCAGATCCATTTGCTCGAGCAGGATCTGAGCGGCTTCTTGGCGCGGTTGGAAAATTTTAACCAGGCCGAAACTTTGCTTCAAGAATTTTCAGCTTCGGCTCCGGCTTTTGCCTTCGATGCAGATTTGATTATTTCTTCGAATCTGATATCGCAGTTGCATCTGATCGCGCTCGATTATCTCGAGCGCAAAAAAATCGCTTTTCCCGACGACTATCCAGATCGCCTTGGCCAAGCTTTTTCGCAGAGCCATCTTCAGGCCCTCCATCGTTGCAAAGGCGAAGTGCTTCTTTACGGTGATCGCGAAACGATCTATCGCGACCGCCAGGGGCAAGAGATTTATCGCGGTCATTTCGCCATCGATCTTTCGCAGTTCCAATTTTTGCGCCAATGGCAATGGGAAATCGCCCCTCTCGGTGAATTCTCGCGAAAAGAATCCATAGAAATGAGCGTTGAAGCTTATTGCCGCAGATCATAACAGTAGGCAGGGCATCGGAAACCCGTTACAATTTTAACAGAGGTTTTCCTATGTCGCTTCTCGCTTCATCTCTGCCCGATCTACAAAAGAAATGCGCCCCCGCTCGCGTGCTGGCCGTTTCAAAAAAGCAATCGATCGAAAAAATTTTAGAGCTCTACCAACAAGGCCAACGGGATTTTGCTGAAAATTACGTGCAGGAATTTCGCGAAAAGACAGAGGCCTTGAAAGAGTACTCCGATATCCGCTGGCACTTCATCGGGCACTTGCAGCGCAACAAAGCGAAACTCGTTGTGGGAGCAGCTTATCTGATCCACTCTCTCGATTCCATTGAACTGGCCGAGGCGCTCGATCACCGCGCCGAGCAGTTGCAGATTCAACAAAAAGTTCTGATCCAAGTGAATTTGGCGCAAGAAGAAAGCAAGGGTGGTTTTTCGAAAGAAGAAATTTTGAAATTCTATCCCCTGCTCTGCAAATTCCCGCATCTGACGGTCTGCGGTTTGATGTGCATGCCGCCCCTTTCGCAGGACCCGGAGCTTGTGCGGCCTTTTTTTAAAGAACTCAAGGATTTGCTGATTGAACTCAATAAACAAACGCCACACGCCTCGTCGGAACTCTCTATGGGGACCAGCGCGGACTACGCTGTTGCGGTACAGGAAGGGGCAACCATTGTTAGACTCGGAACGGTCCTATTTGGCGAAAGATCCGTTAAGAATTGAAGAAGATAACAAGTCGTTAACTAAAGTTGGAAAAATGAATCCTTATTTAAAATCAAAACGTATTGGCTTTTTAGGCGCGGGTCACTTGGCTCAGGCCATGATCAAGGGAATGATCGAAGGCGGCATGCCCGCGGACCACGTTTTTGCCTCTAACCGCTCCACTGGAAAATTACAAAAGCTGGAAGAGACTTTCAAAATTGAAACCTTTCAGAGCAACGAACAGCTTGTGGAAAAAGCGGACATCGTCATCCTTTGCGTCAAGCCCCAGGATCTTTTGACGGCCCTGGAACCTCTGGCGAGCAGCTTCACCTCCGATCAAATCGTGATCAGCGTCGCAGCCGGAATCAAGATGAAAACCTTAGAAAAGCATCTCCCTGAGTGTCGCTTGGTACGACTGATGCCCAATACGCCGTCGCTCATCGGCCGTGGCGTGATTGGCTACCTGACCAATGAAGAAGACGAAGCCTTAGAAGCAGTCATCGAAGATCTTTTTGCACCCTTGGGTTACGTTCTCCACAACGAAGACGAGGACCAGTTCGAGGCCCTCATGGTGGCTTGTTCAAGCGGCACCGCCTTCGTTTTCGAATTGATGACCTACTGGCAGGAATGGCTCGAAGAACATGGTTTTGACGGCGAGGGGGCCAGACGCATGACGATCGAAACCTTCTTGGGAGCCTCTCTGCTCGCGACCCAGAGCAAAGATCAAATCGAGGATTTACAGGCGCGGGTCACCTCGAAAAAAGGCGTGACGGCAGCTGGACTTCAGTCCATGCGTGAATTGGAAATTGAACGTGCTCTGCGCATCAGCTTTGAAAAAGCGGCCATGAGAAATAAAGAAATGGCGCGCGAAATCAAATAGGCTTGCGAAAAACCTCCCTGAACTATTATCCTGAGTGAGAGACAAACTGAGAATAATTGTTCATGGAGGAACAGTATGAAGATCACTCCTATCGATATCGCCCATAAAACTTTCGGCAAAAAAATGATGGGTCTGGACACGGATGAGGTTATAAACTTTCTTCAACAAGTGGCTCAGCAAATGGAAATGCTCATCCACGAACGCAACTCGATGAAAGAGACGCTGCGGGAAAAAGATCTCACCTTGATGGATTACAAAGAACGGGATCAGGTTTTGAAAAACACGATCGCGACGGCCTCGCAGATGTCCGAGCGCATTCGCCAAGATGCCGATCGCGAAGCGAAGCTGATCCTGGCCGATGCCCATCACAAAGCTGAAATCATCACACGGGATTCCCGCGATTCACTTAAGAAAATGTATCAAGAGGTTTCCGAGCTCAAGCGCGTGCGCATGCAATTTGAAGCCAACTTAAAGGCCTTGGCCCAAGCGCATCTGTCGCTGCTGGAGCAAGGTGAAAAGTACATGCCGCAAATGCAATTGCCGACGCATAATTTGACGGCGGATAATAAAACGACGAGCGTCTCTCCGCTTTCGATTGGCTAGGTTTTTCCGGTGGGGTTTGAGCGGAGTTTTGCCTCCGCTCTGCTGTGAAAACAACTCCTCAGCCCCCGGCCAACCTCAATGCCCCTTATTCGATTTCAACTCGATCTTCATTTCCGTATCGTCCAACTGCTGTTGCAGCGGCACTTGGGGCTTCGCAGGGCGAACGGGAGCCGCGGGCTTTTTGAATAGGCGCTGGTCCACTCCGTCATTTGTGTCCTCATGGAATTGATTCAATTTTTTCTCGCCGTTCACATCGGGGCGAGGGGTGCTGTACATTTGCGATTTTCCCCGCGGAGTTTCGCTTGGAACCGGGGCGAGGTAGCGGGAGTTTTCATTTGATGAGCTCGCCGCCGTATCGAAAGAGTAGCGAATCATCGCCCCTGCATGATAGCCATCGGCCGCATTCGTTCCGGCAATTGAAATTCCACCGCTGATTTGGAAGGACCAAGGGCCAGAGACGTTAATGTGATAAAAGAAATTGCTGTCGATGAGGGAGGGATTGAAGCTTAAAAACTTGTAACTGCCGGCATCGGCGTTGCCGATATAAGCCAGCCGCGAACCTTTGTTATTCGTATCCTTGTCGTTCGTCACACTTTGATAACCAAAAATCTCGGCGCCCAAGCGCGAATCAGCATGGCGAAGGAAAGCGCCCACTCCCCACGGCAGCAAAAAGGAACGACCTTGATCTCGATAGGTGAAGCCACCATAAGCATAGCCGCCTAAAAGGCCAAAGATTTTTTGCAGGGTCACTTTCGGCCGAATTTCCATCACGCTCTCGGAAGCCACGGCGTTGTAGGATGTCCCACTCGGGGTTCCCCCGGTTGGAATAAGAACAGAGACCTCAGGAACGATATCGAAGGAGCCCGAATAGGCGAGGTACTCTGCCCCCATGAGGCCCTCTGTCAGGCCCGTGGTGTTGCGCGTGACTAAACTCTTGCTTTCGGCCATTCCCGCACGCAGACTCGCAAAGAAAGCTGTTCGTCGTCCCCAGGTGAAGCGCGAACCGAAATCGACATTGATCAATTGGTACTGCCCGCTATTGCCTAGAGCCTCTTCCGAGCCGCTCGAATCGTAGTTCGACTGAGTCGTGTAGTAGTCCGTACTCACATCAAAATCCCAATGATCTTTCCTAAAGTCTTTGAAATTATCAAAGGCCCACGTTGTAGGACAAAAGAGGAGCGCAAAGAAGAGGGCAAGAAGAGTGTTTGCTATTTTCATAACTTCCTAATATTAACTGAAAACACCATGGAAACAAATTCTATATCCAACAAAAAAGCCCAACTCGCCGTCATCTTCTTCACCGTGTTCATTTATCTTGTTGGATTCGGAATTATTATTCCGGTCATTCCCATCCTAAGTCGTGATTTCGGGGCCACCGCCCTCGAAACTGGACTTTTGCTTTCTTGTTATTCCCTTATGCAATTTCTATTTTCTCCTTTCTGGGGACGTCTCAGTGATCGTTTCGGTCGAAGGCCCATTTTGACTTTTTGCCTGATCGGGGAGGGACTCTCCTATCTGCTCTTCGCCTGGGCCCGCCAACTGGAATGGCTCTTTGTCGCGAGGCTCTGCGCCGGTTTTTTCGGGGCCTCCATTTCAACTGCCTCGGCTTATATTTCTGATATCACGCCGCCGCACGAGCGCTCAAAGGGCATGGCCCTGATCGGCGTGGCCTTTGGCTTGGGCTTCGTGGTTGGACCCGCTCTGGGCGGAGGCTTGGCCGTCTGGGGTCGCTTCATCTCAAACGCCCCGCACTTTGATACAAGCTTCGCGGCGTTGTGGGTAGCGGGCCTTTGTTTCGCCACTTTTATTTTTGCTTTTAAGTTTCTCAAAGAGTCCCTGAACGAAAAAAGTCCCCGCGCGGAAAAGAGAAAACGCCTCTCGACGATGTGGCATTATCTTTCCTCCGAAACCGTCGGCTCGCTGATGAGCGTGTTCTTGCTTTCTTCCCTCGCGATGTCCTCGATGGAAGCAACTTTGATTCTGTTTATGGGTGAAAAATTTCAATGGGACGTCAAACAGGTCAGCTTTGGCTTTGCCTACATCGGACTGATCATCATCTTCACCCAAGGTTTTTTAGTTCGCCGTCTTCTGCCGAAATGGGGCGAGCGCAAAGTTTTACGCTTAGGGCTTGTCCTGCTCGCTTTGGGATTAACCGGCATCGCGGTGGCCGGTAGTATTCCCGCCATGGCGGTCACCATGACTTTGCTGTCTTTAGGAAATGGACTTTCAAATCCTTCGACATTGGGAAGCATCAGCCTGCTCACCAAGAGCAGCGAACAGGGTGCTGCTTTGGGAGTGACTCAAAGCATGGCCTCTTTGGGAAGAATTCTGGGACCGGTCTTGGGCGGTGCCCTCTACGGGTCCGTCGCGATCACCGCTCCTTTTTGGGCTTCGGGATTGATGGCTCTGACCGCGATCGCCTTGGTTCTCTTGAATTACGCTAAAATTCCCGAGCAAGGAAAGACGGTTTAAGATGAGCGAAGAACTGGGTTACATCGGTTATTTTCAACTCGATAACTTGATCCGCAGCCGCGTTCCCTTTTTATTGCTGAATTTGGGCACCGACATTCGTTCGTGGTACTCGAGCGTCTCCGGCCTGCATCTCGAAAACCACAGCGTCCTGTGCCAAAATTGGGCTGATGTCGAGCGCGAAATCAACGAACGCTCTCTCCCCCTGCACTATGCCTTTGTCGCTCTCAGCGAGGACGGCCTCCAGGCCGAAAAGCTCGCCCGAGAGATGCAAGACAAGGGCTTTGCCAATGTTTATGTCATCCAAGGCGGCCTGCAAAAAATGTTACGCGAAAAAAAGGAAAGCCCGTCTTAACTTTCAAGCTCGGGGACAGCCACAAACTTCCATGCCAAAGTCGGTGCATCCACTTCGGCCTTGAAGTGCTGACGACAGCGAGCTTCATAGGTTGAAGCCGTGCCGACTTGAACTTTTTCGTGACCACCGGCTGTTCTTTGCGTTCGGCTCGCGAGAGATCCGCAAACAACGCAAACCGCATGTTGCTTACTGACGCTTTCCGCGATCGCCATCAGAGTCGGCATCGGTTCAAAGGGTTGGCCCTGCCAATCCGTATCTAAACCCGCAATGATCACGCGTAATCCCCGGCTGGCTAAATCCTGCGCAACTTGCACGAGGCTCGCATCAAAGAACTGACCTTCATCGATTCCCACCACTCGCGTATCGTCCCCGAGGTGCTCCCAAATTTGCTCGGCTCGCTCAAGGGGCTTCGAGATCATTTTTGTTTTGTTGTGCGAGGTGACCTCTTCAGCATGGTAACGCTGATCAAGGATCGGCTTAAAAACTTGGACCTTCAGCCGCGCAAACTCGGCACGACGCAAACGACGGATGAGCTCTTCGGTCTTTCCACTGAACATGGAACCGACGATCACTTCAATCCATCCGGGGCTTTGATGATAGGAAAATTCAGGCATAAGCCTTTATAGCAACGAGCCGTCCTCAGCGGAAGAGACAAAACCTCACTTAACCTCTAGCATCAAAATGATGTGGGTCGGCGTCCTCATTCTAGGTACTTAATTCACAAAAGACTGGCAAATTTCAGTTTTAGAGGGGCTTTTCGCGGGGAATGCTTGCCCCTTCCTTTCTGATCCCTTATGACCCTCACTCCCTATGGCTTTAAAGAGAGTTTCTCGAATAATAGCACTCTGTAGTTTCTCGGCGTTTGCCGTTCTTATGAACGGCTGCGATGCCTTCTATACCAGCGAGACTGGCAGCGTGGCCCGCTTACGGGAAAAAGGGGGACTGACGGTCCTGACCACAACGAGTGCGTTGACCTATCGGTCCACTTCCCGCCGCGAAAATAGAGGGATCGACCATGATTTGATCCAAGATTTCGCGGACTCCTATTCTTTAAAAGTGCACTACAAGTTTTATGAAAACGAAACGGCCGTGACCGAAGCTCTTAAAAAAGGCGAAGGTGATATCGCTGCGGCTCGCCTGCGCTCCCCTGCAGATAGTAGCGAATTTCTGGCGGGTCCCGCCTACGAAGAAACTCGTTTGAGTTTATTCTGTCAAACGCGATTGAAAATTGCCAACGCGAAAGATCTGAACCAACGTTCTGTTTTATTGATGAAACGGGATAATCGAAATAATCTCGATCAGAAGCTGCAGCAATCCGCTCCGCACATCCAACTTCAGCTCATCGACGACATGAGCCCCCTGCAACTGCTTAAAATGGTTCAGACCGGAAAAATCGACTGCGCGGCGATCGAGCAAGTTTCGGGACGCCAGGCCGCTCGTTACTTCGGCAGCGTCGAGTGGGTGACAGACCTTTCCGAAGCCTATTCTCTCAACTGGCTTTTGCAACCGGGGCAGCATGATCTCTGGGTTTTGATGCAGGCTTGGTTTCAGCAGGCCTCCCGCAATGACGAGATCATGCGGGTCATGGATCATTACCAGGCTTACCTCGAAGAGCTCGGAAAGAATGATCTGCGTCTTTTCCGCCGCCATTTGCTAAGGACTCTGCCGCAGTACCAGAAAACTTTCATCGAAGCGGCACGTGAAAATAAAGTCCCTTGGCAGTTGGTGGCCGCCGTGGCCTACCAGGAATCCAATTGGGACGCGGAGGCACGCAGCTATACCGGCGTTCGCGGAATGATGCAACTGACGACAGAAACCGCTCAACATTTAGGCGTGGAGGATCGAAGTGATCCGATCCAGAGCATTCAAGGCGGGGCCAAATACTTACGCTATCTCCTGGGTAGAATACCTGTTTCGGTCAATGCCAACGATCGGCTTTCTTTAGCTTTAGCCGCCTACAATATTGGTTTGGCTCACCTTCACGATGCGCAAAAACTCGCCGTGCACATGGGGCGAAACCCCTACTCTTGGCACCATATGCGCGAGATTCTGCCGCTGCTCACGATCGACAGTTACGCCGATCAATTGGAATACGGCGGCGCCCGCGGCAACGAGACAGTGGCCTTTGTTGAGCGGGTTAAAAGTTTTTATAGCTACATGGCGGCCCCGCACTGAGGCCGTGATTTTACTTCTGTAGCTCCACGTACATTCGATAGACTAAATTGCGTCGTATGTAAGATCGCAAGGCACAGACCCCAGCCGATCGAGACGCCGTCAGATGGCCCGCCGTTGTTTCGGATTGAAGGCTTTTCATCTGAGTAGAGACACTGTCGTAATTGATGTTCAAACCCTTTTTGTCCGTCGCATCGCTGAATTCACTGACTAAGACTGCTCCTTTGCAGAAGCGCGTGAAACGATCTGCATACTTTGGGAAGCCTAAAGTTTGGATGCACAATTTCGCCCGCAGATTATACAGATTCTCGGAGTCCTCGGTCGGCGTTTGAGTTGAGCTCACCCAAGAGCGAATCCTCTTGAAGCTCAAAGTATCAAAGACGCTTTGAACAAAACCAGAGAAAAAACCCTCATCAGGCGCTTGAACCACCTGTTGATCTTGACAGTATTTCCCACCGAAAATCTTGCAATCAATTTCCAAAATTTGATCCCAGTAACTGCGCACAAAAAGCTCTTCCACGGCTGTCAAATTCTGCTCGTGGATTGGATAGGCCTGCGCGATATCCAGGCGTTGCAGAATAGGATCACGGGTAAAATATTGGCTCAGTTTCGTCACGATCTCTTGCCCATTCGCCTTCATCAGCTCCTCTTGACGAGCGCTCAGGTGCTCTTGTCGCCAAAGAGTGTCGGTGATATCCATGCGAACGGCATTACCCAAGCGATTGCCGATGAAGGAATCCCGCGAGGTGAGCATATTCGCGAATTCGTAAATGGTGTCCATCGCCTTCCGACTCGCTTTTTGATTCTCTGAAATATCTGCATTGTCCGATTTCAGCTGAGCCATTTCGCTCATCGCGCTGGTGATTTTATCAATGCGCAGGATGAGATCATTCAACATCGGAATCATCGCCTTGTAGGCGTCCATATTAGCTTTATTTTCAGCCACGTGAGGGTCATTCATTCCCTGTTGCAATTTCGTGGTCAAATTTCCCAAATAAATGCGAATGTGGAAAAGGGCCTTGTAAGGACTGACTGCCGGGCCATTCATGCCTTCGACGATCAAGTTCATCGAATCCACGATCATTCGCGAACTGAAATAGCTGCTCGAAAGAAGACTGGCTTTATCGATCAACTGGTTGAGGTGATCGCCAATGGCTTCAACCACCGCATCTGGATTATTCAAGCCATGGGATTTTTCGCGTGTCCAATTCAAATAGATATTCTCAAAAGGATTTTGTCGCGTGTTGAAATCGATGGGGAGCTCAACCCCCAACAGGAAGAAGGGAATCCGCTCCGGATTGATCGAGTTCGTGAAAAAGTTGATCGTCGAGGATTTCGAGAAGGCGCCCTCGCCGGCCATTTGACTCGCCAGGGTGTCAATAATGTCTTTCACCATGGCGGCTTTGTTATCGTTGTCTTGACCTTTCGTCGATTCGTAATAGATCTGTCTTTTGTCACGGTAAGTAGCTGACAAGGAGTTTTTATTTTTAATGAAGCTCACGACCGAATCCCAGTTGGAATTTTTCATGTCGGCCTCAACCTGCAATTTAGGATCGATCCCGAAAAGAACTTTTTGCATCCAGCTGGTGACGATGGGGACATCTCGCAAGAGGATCAAAAGACCGCGCATCGAACTGTCGGTGACCCCGTGAGACTCATCGAGGTTGATGGTTTCTTCACCAGTGGTGCCACGATTGAAATTCAAAGAATCTTGGGCATCTTGAAGGGCACAATAGGCCTCTTGGGTGCTCTCTACCAGGCAAGACACCGAGGTACGGTAGCGCGCCAGCTCCACGCCGCTGAGGATATTGGCAAAATTCATCTGCCGATTGAAATTCACTAAAGAGGAAACCAATTCACCTAAATTGCTGATCTGTCCCCCGGTGGCCAGGGCCGCCGCCGAACTGACAACGGAAGAAAAAATTAAGCCCGCCTCATTCGGATGATTGGTGAAACAAAGTTTATTCTGTGGCAAAGCCGCGAGAATACCCTTCGTCGTCGCCACGGCTACGTTCGAAACGGTGCTCGCGCGGTCCAAAAAGTTTTTCAAGCTTTGGCTCGTCATATCGACGCTTTGCTTTTGCGATTCGCTCATGGAATCGTAGCCTTTTTTGATGTAAATATCGTTGATGGTATCCAGCGATTTTCGGAAGACCATATAGTTGACGATCTCGCGGAAGTTTTGCGTCGGCGCCGGAGTGGATGAGTGGGGATTCACGTATTCACGGATCGCTTGCAGCTCGCGGAAAACTCCAGACATCCCGTTCGTGCTGGTGCCGTTGTTTTGGCTGAGCTCTTTCAATTGACTGGTATTATCGAGGGTTTTTGTTAAAGCCGTACAGTTGGGATCATCACGCAAAGTTTGCAAAGCGGCAATGACGGAATTCGATTGATCGAGAGCACTCTGAACCCAGTCTCCCTGGGAGGCGCAAGCTCCGCCCGAAAAACGGGCCGCGCTCTGGGCAAATCCCAGCGACGCTTGCAGCAGAATGACAATCCCAATTGATCTTTTCATGATGAATCTCTCCTATTCCTTTATTCGAATAGATCAATCAGCAAGCCTTGGGCCGTTTGTGCCATTTTCAACTAGTCGGGAATATTCAGCTTTCAAAAACGAACCGCGAGTGAAATCAATTCTCGGCGATCATCTGTCTAATTATTGAACAGACAGAATGTTTCATTTTGAGAAAATTTAGAAATCACTTAAGACGCGGAAGCTTTATGCCGATTAAAAATTGAACAAGATGAAGCTTGGACGTTCATACTCAATCTTGGAAGGCTTAATATGAAAAAGGCTTTAGGACTTCTCGTTTTAACGGCCTACCTCTTTACAACAAATGCTCAAGCTGTGGTCCAAGTGCCGCAGGTTTTCACCTTTGATGGCCGCCTCTATACAGATAGCACGGCGACCACTCCGATGGTCGACTCTAACATCACGATCAGAATCCAAATTCTGAACCAAACTCAAGACTGTATTCTTTATGAAGAAACTCAATCGAGCATTGATACCTCTCTTTCGAATGGATACTTCACCATTCAAGTCGGATCCGCAACGGGCAATGTGAAGCGCTCTGCCAATGATTCAGCCCACCCGATGGCGTCGGTTTACTCCAATACGGGCGGCGCGATTTCGGGGAAATTGGTTTCAAACGGTGCGGCTTGTACTTACACTCCCACGCTGGGAGATCAACGCTTCGTGAGAATGTCGGTGAAACCTTCTTATGACAACGTGACCCGCATTCTTTCTCCAAATATGCCTTTGGATTCTGTACCAAACGCCATTGTGGCCGAGCGCGCCGAAAACTTACAAGGTCTTTTGCCTGCGAATCTCGTGCAAGTGAATACGACAAGCCCTGCGAACCTTTCGCAAAGTAATTTAGAAAATATTTTTTCTGTCACCAATTACCCTCTTTTGACGGCTCTGCTCGGTGGCAGCAGCACTTTGTACACCAAGCCCGCCGCCAACGGCACAACGCTGTTACCTACCTTGAGTGCTCCCGCAAGTCCTTCGGCCGGCGCTGTTTGGTACGATTCTGGGTCAATTAAGTACTATGACGGATCTTCCACTCAGACCTTAGGAGTTTCGGGCGCAGGGATCACCTCTTTGGTTGTGGGTGCTGGCTTGACTCCGACGGGAACGATCACCACCTCGGGCAGCGTTGCTGTTGATGTCGGAACCGCCGACGGGCAAATCGTGCAGGTCCAAACGGGCGGAAAGCTTCCGGCTTTGGATGGTTCTAATTTGACCAATTTAAATGGTGGCGCCATCGCCAGCGGAACGATTGGCGGCAGCACGGCGATCTCTACCTCGGGAAATATCACCGCGAACCTGGGATCTTTTAATAGTGTCACTTCTGGAAATCTTGTTCTGTTTGACAATGCAACGACAGCAACTAATTACATCACCATTAAAGCTCCTGCGACTGCGACCTTAACCAGTGACTATAGTTTGACCCTGCCTCCCACCGTAGGATCTGCCGGTTACGTTTTGTCGACAGACGGGGCCACGGGCACACTTTCTTGGATCAGCCCTACGACAGGTTCCGTGACCTCTGTCGGAGCCGTGGCTCCGATCACGATCACTGGTACTTCCTCAGCCCCCGTCGTGAATGTCAGTGCCGCCACAACCACAGCCACGGGTGTTGTCACTTTAGCGGCCAGCGGTGGAACCACGGCAAGCACGGTCGTGCAAGCCACGGACGCTCGCCTGAGTGACTCGCGCGCTCCCAATGGCACAGCCAGTGGAGATCTTTCAGGAACTTATCCAGCTCCGACCGTTGCAAAAATTCAAGGGACCGCCGTCTCGACAACGACACCCACCACAAGCGGTCAAGTGCTCCGCTTCAATGGCACTAACTGGGTTCCTAATTTTGTCGCGATGACAGATTTAAGATCAACGGTCACGGGCACCAATCAATTTGCAACTTCATGTGGAGCCAGTCAAACCCTGACCTACAACTCAGTAGGCGACGTCATGAGCTGCCAGAACATCGGGATCTCAGATTCGCAAGTGACCTTTGCTTCAAAAACTCAGAACACCGTTCTCGCAGGACCGAACGGATCTGCCGGCACGCCGACTTTCCGCGCCCTTGTTGCGGCAGATATCCCCGCTCTTGCTTGGTCTCAAATCACCTCAGGTACGCCGACGACTTTGAGCGGCTACGGGATCACCGATGCGGTGAAAAATGCCGGAGGCACACCCAGCATTCAAACGGGCGTCGACGCTTCTAAGCCTGCGGCCCCCGCTGCCGGTACGCTTTATGTGGCCACCGATACTTTGAAATTACTGCAGTACAATTCGGGCGCTTGGTCGACAATTGCCTCCAGTGCCGGAGCCGGTGGAACACTCACAGCTTTAACCAGTGATGTCTCAGCCAGCGGTTCGGGCTCCGTTGCCGCTACGGTGAATTCCGTCGGCGGCGCGACGGCCGCGGCGGTCGCGAGTGGAGCGGCTCTCGCCAATGCCGCAACGGATGTCAACACTGTCAGCACGCTGGTCAAGCGCGATGGTTCGGGAAATTTTGCAGGCTCGGCCGCGACTCTCACCAGTATCATTTTAAAAGATACGGGCACAAAAACGGTGACCCTCTCTGCGCCGACAACGGTGAGCACGAGTTACGCTTTGAAATTCCCTACCGCCGTCGCTTCGGTGACGGGACAGGTCCTTACTTCCGATACTTCAGGAGTTCTGTCGTGGACCACTCCTTCAGCTGGAACGATCACGGCTTTGACGAGTGACGTTTCAGCCAGTGGTTCGGGCTCTGTTGCAGCTACCGTAAACTCCGTTGGCGGCGCGACGGCCGCACAAGTCGCGAGTGGAGCGGCTCTCGCCAATGCGGCAACCGATGTAAACACTGTCAGCACGCTGATGAAGCGGGATGGTTCAGGAAATTTTGCGGGTTCAGCAGCGACATTAACGAGCACCGTCTATAAAGACACAGGCTCAAAAACGGTGACTTTATCTGCGCCAACGACAGTGGGCACAAGTTACACTTTGAAACTTCCTACGGATGTCGCTTCGGTGACCGGGCAAGTTTTGACCTCCGATACTTCAGGGACTTTATCATGGACCAGCCCTTCAACGACGGCCACGGCGTACAGCGGAACTTTGCCGATTGCCAATGGCGGAACAAACAGTACCACCACTCTCAACAATAATCGCATCATGGTTTCTAGCAGCGGCGCGATCGTGGAAGCCGCGGCTTTGACGAATGGTCAGCTGCTCATTGGATCATCGAGTGCAGCTCCGGTTGCAGCTTCGCTCACGGCGGGCACGGGCATTAGCATCACTCCGGCTGCTGGTAGCATCACAATTGCGACAACAGGCCTCCAATCGGCGAGTCTAGCCGATGGAAAAATCTGGGTGGGTATTTCGGGAACTCCCACGGCGGCCACTCCTTCCGGCGACATCTCAATGACCAATGCCGGAGTAGTCACAACCACCGGCGTCAAAGGAAAGCCCGTCAGTGCCGCGCCAACAGCTGCAGGCCAGGTCTTACGCTACGATGGCACGACTAATTGGACTCCTGCTTACGTCGCGATCACCGATTTACGATCGACGGTCACGGGAACAAACCAATTTGGCAGCTCCTGTACCAGCAGCCAGACGCTAACTTACAATTCCGTGGGCGACGTCATGAGTTGTCAGAACATTTCCGTCACCGCTTCTAACTTTGCAAACCAAGCGCAGAATTCATTCCTCGCAGGACCTAGTACGGGCGGAGCCGGAGCACCTGCTTTCCGCGCCATCGCGACAGCCGACTTACCTGTTATTGGCTCTTCTTCTATGGCCGTAACGAACACTCGTCATAGTTGCGCGATCATCATCGGCAGCGACAATGGGCCTGCGCTCGCCGATGCGGACATCGCTCCCCAAGGAAAGCAATGCTATATCCCTAGCGCCGCGACTATCGTTGAAGTCAACGTCAGCGCCAATGCCGGCACCCCAACAGTTCTCCTGCAACGTTTGCGAGGAGCTTCCACCGTTGCCGATTTGACCTCGGCAACTATCGCAACGGCAGCTTCGGGGGGAAATGCCTGCGTGACGGCGACCGCCAGCCAAACATGCTTGGATGGAACGACCACGTCTTCTGCGTCGGTGACTTTAAGCAATACTTCTTTAAGTGTCGGCGACTGGATTCAAACAAAAACAGCAACGGCAGGTGGGGCGGCAACTCGCATGTCCATCGTCATTGTCTATACCGTGAATTAATTTGATGAATAAAATACTTAAGAGCCTCCTCACCACGATGTTTTTTTTCACTCTGGCTTCCACGGCCAGGGCGGCTTCGCCAACTGTTTTCATCAACGCTCCCAATCTGACCATGACTACTCAGGGGCCGCTGGTCTTTCGGGTTGTCTATACGGGGGCCGTCAACATCACTCTTGTTTCAGGCAACGTCACATTGAATAAAACCGGCACCGCCAACGCCTCGACCATTACCATCAGCGGAACCGATCCTTCCGTACGCCTTGTGACCCTCACGGGTATCACAGGATCGGGAACCATTGGGATTTCGCTTGCCGCTTCGACCGCGAACGACGGCAGTGGGAATCAAGCGGCCGCCGCCGGTCCTAGCGCCACGGCCGTGGTCTCGACCTTCATGACCATTCCGCAAAATCTTCGCTCGTACACCTCCATCAGCAATTCCTACGTGCAGACTGTGACCGTTGATTCGGCAGGAGTTATTTATGCAGGCACGTCGACGGGCCTGTCCGTTTCGGCGAACGGGGGGATTTCCTTCAATAACTACACGACTCTCCAAGGGTTACCCGCCAGCAGCGTGGGCATGGTCGCGATCGACGGCGCAGGGAAAAAGTACATCGGCACGGATAGCGGTTGTGTCTCTCAAGCCGTTGGGGCAACGACTTATACAACCATCAGCACCTGTGGCCATGCCTACCATACCTTCATTGATAGCAATGGTTATATCTATTTTTCGAGTAATCAGGGGATTAATATTTCAACAAACTCCGGTACAAGCTTCACTCAGTACTCGTCTGCGAATGGCCTCGGAACTAGCGTCGTCAACGCGACCTACGTGCCCGCGAGCGGAACAATTTATGCGGCGACGACGGGCGGGCTTTCGATTTCAACCAATGGTGGAACGGCATTTACCAATTACACCACCACGAATGGTCTCGGAAGTAATACCGTGACGGGCGTTTACGTCGACGGCACCGGGAAAATTTTTGCCTCTACCAATGGTGGATTTTCCATTTCAACCAATGGCGGGACGAACTTCACCAACTACACCACGGCGAATGGCCTCGGAAGCAATACCGTCTATGGAATGTATTATTCTGCAGCGACAGGTTATTTTTATGCGGCAACAGCAGGCGGCCTTTCGATTTCAACCAATGGTGGAACCTCATTTACCAATTACACCACCACGAATGGCCTTCCCGTCAATAGCGTTCAATGTGTCACCGTGGACAGCGCGGGAACGATCTACGCGGGAACCAATGGCGGAGGTTTGGCCATTTCTAAAAACGGCGGCACAAGCTTCACGACATTGGCAGCCACGGGCAGTCTTCCCGGGAACCGACTGGCATCTAATACCTATTTCCGCTCGACCTATGTCGATGCTTCAGGATATATCTACGCGGCGACGGAGTACGGGGTTGGAATTTCTAAAAATGGGGGAGCCAGTTTCACGCTCTACACCACAACGAATGGCCTTGGAAGTAATACGGTCTATTCTGTTTTAGTGACCGGCGGCAAAATTTACGCAGGGACGGGCAGCGGTCTTTCCATCTCGAGTGACGGAGGGACGACATTCTCGAATACGGCTGCGGGAAATCTGATCTACGGCACCTATATCGATGGATCTGGAAATATCTATATCGCCACGAATAGCAACGGCTTAGGAATCTCCACGAATGGCGGAGCGAGCTATACCTTTAAAAAAACGCCCCAAGGCTTGGGATCTAATAACGTCACCGGGGGTCTTTTTGTCAATGGGTCGAATATTTATCTCGGGACGGCCGCCGGCGTTTCCATTTCGACCAATGGAGGAACTTCTTTCACGAACTATACGTCGGGTTTACCCAATGTCGCCATCGATAGCATTTACGTTGATGGCTCGAGCATTTACGCAGGTACATCGTCTGGTTTGGCCATTTCGACAAACGGGGGAACTTCTTTCACGGCTGTTTCGGGATCAATGGGTTCGAGTAACGATATCCGTGGTATCTACGCGAACGGCACGACAGTCTACGCAGCGACAAATCGGGCTGGATTTTGTGTGTCAACTAATACGGCAACATCGTTCACTTGTTCTGCAGCTTCTGCTGGGGCCACCGGGACCTATGGCTACGGATTTTCGATGGATGCCTCGGGAAATGTCTATTGGGCCACAACGAATGGCATCCAAACCAATCTCAACCCCGGTGCCGTAGCCATCAAACACAAGGTCACGACCTACTGAGGCCAGGCACTGTGCTTAATTACTATGCTCGTCGGCGATTTCCCCGACAAGTTCCTCGAGCACGTCTTCCAACGTCACGATGCCCAGATTTTGATTATTGCGGGAGTCACGCACAACCGCGAGGTGCAATCGTTTTTCGCTGAAAAGTTTCATCAGGCGATCTTGCTTCATTTCTGGATAAACATACATCACTTTACGCATGGATTTGACGAAAATCTCGTTGTCCTCAATCGCATTGAACCAAATGTCCTTCATGTTCACGACGCCAATGGTATCGGTCATATCATTTTCGCAAACGGGAAAACGCGTGTGCATCAGGCTCATGATGACCTGCTTGTTCTCTTCAAAGGTGCGGCTCAGCGAAAGATATTGAGTTTTCTCAACGGGAATCATGATATCAATCGCCTTCTTGTCGGAAAAACTGAAGGCGCGATTGATGATTTGCGCTTCGCTATCTGAGATGATTCCGTCATCTTTCGAGTCCCGCATGACCATCTTCAGTTCTTCTTCGCTGAGAGCGGGCTCTTCCGAGTTGAAGTAGCCAATGCTTTTTAAAACGACATTTGCGAGGAATGAAAAACTGTGGATCAAGGGCTTTGAACATTTGTAAAAGACGCGCAAGGGAGCCGCCACCACTAAAGTGATTTTCTCGGCCCTTTGAATGGCCATGCTTTTAGGAACGAGTTCACCTAAAACAACGTGCAACATCGTAATCAACATAAAAGAAACGCCCGCGGCCACTAAATGATAGGCTTGAGAAAACTGCGAGGAGTCAATTGGAAAGGCAATGAGGAAAAGGTTATAAAAAGAAGCCTCGCCAATCCAACCTAGGGCCAAACTCACGAGCGTGATCCCTAATTGAGTGGCCGAAAGATATTCATCGAGCTGGTCTACGAGCAACAAAGAAATTTTAGCTCGCAAGACCCCTTTGCCGGCGAGCTCTTCCAGACGAGTTCGCCGGACTTTGACGATGGCGAATTCCGCCGCCACAAAAAAGGCGTTTAAAAAAACCAGGAGGATCGCAATGACGATGAAGAGCAGCGTGAAAAACAAATTCGTCTTGGGATCGGGATCCATGTTTCTCCTTATTCGACAGTCACGGATTTAGCAAGATTGCGGGGTTGATCCACATCGTAACCCAGATTCGAGGCCAAATGGTAGGACATAAGTTGCAGGGGGATGGTGGCTAAAATGGCATTGGTGGTCCAATGAGCTTTCGGTAAAGCCAAATAGTAATCACTGATGCTTTTCAGCTTTTCATTGTCGCCTGTTCCGATCGAGATCACTTTGCCGCCACGGGCCCGCGCCTCTTCGAGGTTGCTCATGGTCTTTTCGTAGAGTTGATCGCTCGGAACCACCATCACGATGCCCATGCGGTCATCAATCAAGGCGAGGGGCCCATGCTTCATTTCCCCTGCCGCATAGCCCTCAGCATGCATGTAGGCGAGCTCTTTTAACTTCAAAGCCCCTTCCATCGCTATAGGATAACTTGTGCCTCGTCCCAAATAGAGAAAACCCCGAAAGTGCTTCAATTTATCTGCGGCCTCTAGAAAATATTTATCGTGAGCCAAAACAACTTCGAGCTGTGAAGGCACAGCCAGAAGCGCTTGCACCAATTCCCGTTCTTCCGCCGCCGCAATTGCCCCCCGAGCCGTCCCTAGGGCAATTGCAAAACAGTTCAACACCGCGAGGCTACTCGTAAATGCCTTTGTACTGGCGACCCCAATCTCTGGGCCCGAGTTCATGTACAACCGAGCATGGGCCTCTCGATCGATGGATGAGTTGCGAACATTGCAAATACTTAAAGTCTGCGCGCCTTTTTCCTTCGCCATGCGAATCGCCGCGAGAGTATCCGCCGTTTCCCCGCTCTGCGAAATCGTCACGACCAGGGTTTTGGGCGGAATGACTGGATTGCGATAGCGGAACTCACTCGCGACGTCCACTTCGACGGGCACCTTCGCCAGTTGTTCGATCAGGTATTTCCCAACCATGCCACTGTAAAAACTCGTGCCGCAAGCAATAATGAAAACACGCTCGATACCGCTGAGAAATTTTTCGACGGGAAGACCGATCTCTTTGAGCTGCACCGAAAATGTTTCGGTGTTGATATGCGGTTCAATCGCGGCCGCGACCGCTCGCGGTTGCTCATATATTTCTTTGAGCATGTAATGGGCATAACCCTGTTTTTCAACCATTTCAGGGTTCCAATTCAGCTCGACAATTTTTTTCTGAATAGAAAATCCGTTAGCCGAGAAGAATTCGAGCTTTGTTCCTTTGATCGAAACAATTTCGCGGTCTTCCATATAGACAAATTTCTTGGTGTACTGAATCAACGCCTGCACATCACTCGCCACGAAATTCTCTTGATCGCCCACGCCCACCACCAGAGGAGGGCCGTCTTTAAAAGCGACCAGACGATCAGGTTCGGACTCCCACATCACAACGATGGAAAATGCGCCCCGCAATTTTTCTAAGGTGTTCTGCACAGCCTTAAAAAGATTTTGCGTGCTCTTGATTTCTATCGCGATCAGGTGAGCCACCAACTCCGAATCAGTATCCGAAGTGATCTTCGCGCCTTGAGCTAAGAGATCCGCACGGATGTCCATGTAATTCTCGATGATCCCATTGTGAACCAAATTGATCCCGTCCACTTGATGGGGATGAGCATTGCGCTCTGAAGGGGCGCCGTGAGTGGCCCAGCGGGTGTGGCCAATGCCGATATGGCCATCGAAATGCTCGTGAATCAATTTTTCTTCCAGCGCTTTCAATTTCCCCAAAGAACGGATGCGCTTGGTTTTTCCGTGATCCAAAATGGCGACACCCGCGCTGTCATAACCCCGGTACTCTAGTTTCTTCAGACCATTCACGATGATATCTTTTGGATTTTGAGGCCCCAAATAGCCGACGATTCCACACATAATTCACCTACTGGTTTGTCATTTAGAACCCGAAGAGCCCGGCGCTTTCGGAGTGTAATTTTCTCTTATAATCTGTTTCCCGCGAGCCACCGCGAGCGCTTTGGCCGGAACGTCTCTAGTGATGGTCGAGCCTGAACCAATCACCGCGTCGTCACCGATTTCAATCGGAGCAACAAACTGGGTGTCGCTCCCCACAAAAACGCGGTTGCCAATTTTGGTTTTGTACTTCTGTTTGTCGGCGGCGTAGTTACAAGTGATCGTTCCGCAACCGATATTGACCTCTTCACCCACGTCCGCGTCGCCCAAATAAGTCAGATGACCCGCCTTTGATCTTTTCCCGAATTTAACTTTTTTCAATTCAACGAAATTCCCGATATGCGCTTCTTCACCGATGACGGTTTCAGGACGCAAGCGCGCGTAGGGCCCAACAGAAGCCTTGCTATGAACCTGCGAAGACTCCAAATAACTGCCGCCCCGAATTTGCACGCTATCGCCAATTTGACAATCCGAGATGAAGACATTGGATTCCAAAACCGAAAAGGAACCGATGCGAGTCCGTCCACGAATGAAGACATTGGGATAAATCACGCTGCCCGCGCCGATCTCCACAAAATCTTCCACATAAGCGGTGCGCGGATCCACAATCAAAACTCCTTCTTCCATCAAACGATCGGCCTTGCGCCGAAACAGCAGGCGGCTGGCCTTGGCAAGTTCGGCCTGGGTATTCACACCCACCGCCACTTTGGGCGTGGCCAGAAGAGGCATCACCTTTAAACCCGCTTCGATGCTGAGGCTGATGAGATCGGTGAGATAGAATTCTTTTTTTGAATTTTGGTTTTGAATTTGCGGCAGAAGATCTTTGAGGACTTCCGCTTTCACCACGTAGATGCCCGTGTTGACTTCACGGATTTTCAAAGTGTCAACCGAGGCATCCTTGGCCTCAACGATCGCTTTCAAGCGGCCTTGATGGCGAACGACACGGCCAAACTCGCCCGGTTTTTTAAGTTCAACGGTAACGACGGCCAAGTCGCATTTTTCATCGCGAAATTGACGATAGAAATCTTTGATGTCATTTTCCTCAATCAGAGGATGATCGCCATTCATGATAATCACGTTGCCGTCAATTTCTTCTACTTTCGCGCAGCGAACGGCATGGGCTGTTCCCAACTGCTCCTTCTGCTCGAAGCAGGTAACTCCCATAGGCTCCACCACTTGACGCACGAGCTGCTGCCCGTGACCCACGATGACGCGGACTTCGCTTGCTCCTGCTTTTTTCGAAGCATAAATAACTTTTTCAATCATGGGTCGGCCCGCAACCGGGTGCAAAACCTTCGGCAGCGGAGAGCGCATGCGCGTTCCTTTCCCCGCAGCCAATAGGATGACCGTGAGCAGGGGAACTTCTGCCGAATTCTTCGTTCCAGGCTTCGTCGCAGGCTTGGCATCAGATTTTACATCAGACATAGCGCTTTTCCTTCTTTTCATCTTCGAAAAAATCAGGTTCAATTATGTCATGCGAGACGAAATATTTCATCAAACTTCTTGGGCTCTGACGGCGCAGGGCACCCCTCTCGATCTGTATAAAAAAGTCCACACAAAATCGACTCGGCCTTTCTTGTTTATTGGTGGCGTCCATGGCGACGAGCCCGAAGGTGTTCGCCTCGCTCAAGATCTTCTTGCTTGGCTTTTAGCAAGTGAAGATGATCTTCATCCGTGGATTTTAATCCCTTGCCTCAACCCTGATGGATTTCAAAAAAATCAGCGCACCAATGCCAACAATGTCGATCTCAACCGAAATTTTCCTTCAGCGGATTGGAGTTCTTTGACCAAAGCCCCTCGCTATTTCCCTGGCCTTAAGCCCGGCAGCGAGAAAGAAGTTCAAGCTCTCGTAAAGCTGATTGAGGACGAAAAGCCACAACTTATCATCCATTTTCATTCGTGGGAGCCTTGCGTTGTTTACACCGGTTCTCCGGGGAAAAAAGCCGCGCAGATCCTCGGCGAGGGCACCGGTTACGAAGTTCGTGAGGATATTGGCTATCCAACTCCTGGCAGTTTGGGTCAGTACGGCTGGCTTGAGCACCAAACACCGGTGATTTGCATCGAAGCGCAGGCAGACTCTTCTTTAGAGAATGTTTGGCCTCTGTTTGGCCAAGGCCTGCAAAAACTTTTACGACAAAATCAGAACCCTATGACTGGCGGCAGATGAAAAAATACAAGGCTATCGCCTTCGATCTCGATGATACGCTCCTAGACACTTCGGCTCTGTTGGTTCCGAAGGCCTCGCAGCAGGCCTGCCAGAGCATGATTGATTGGGGTCTTCATTGCGATTTGCAAACTTGCACGGAGTTGCGCCTGCAGATGGCAAATCAATTTTCCCATCCCGAAATTTTTCGCCGACTCGTGGCCCAGTTCGGCTGCGACCACCCGGAAGAGGCCATCCAAAGCGCCATTCAGAAATTTTACAATCCAGAAATTCCTCTCGCCCTTGCGCCGATGCCAGATGCTCTCGAAAACTTGCGCTATCTGAAAGGTCACTACGCTCTTTTCTTGGTCACCATGGGAAGCCCCGAAAGTCAGAAAAAAAAGGTGCAGGCTTTGGGTCTGGCGGATTATTTTCAGCGTATTTTCTTTATCAACGGGATGAAAAACGAATCCAAGAAACAGGCCTTTGAAGAAATTCTTAAAAGCCAAAATCTTCAGCCTTCGGAGCTCTTAAGCATTGGCAATCGCCTTTCGACCGAAATTCGCGATGCCAAACTCTGCGGCTGCGACACTTGTTATTTCGCCCACGGCGAACATCTCGGCGAAAAGCCCCAGCAGCCCGCAGATCATCCCGATTTCACGATCCGCCAGCACAGTGAATTGATTTCAACATGCCATCTTTAAAAGCAGGATTTCTTTTGATCGGTCCCTGGGAGCCCCGACTGAAGGAGCTCGGAGCCGATATCGCTTCGGATCTCAATCAGGCACGCGCTTGGTTGCCTGACTCACGTTACGATGTCATTGCACTTCCCATGACTTCCGTGCTCGAAAAAAAGTTTCAAGATTTTTTCTTGGACGTGAAGGCGCGAAATCCCGCCACGCAATTTCTGATCATTGTGCCGCCCCACTTTTCGGCCGATCAACTCGTCGAGTTACATGAGCATTACCATTTTTTTCGACTGCTTTCGAACTACAATGATCCCGAACTCGAAAATCATCTGTACGCGGCTCTTGAGGAATCCCATCAACGGCGTCAAGATGAGAACTTAGCGCTTCTCATCCAGGAGCAAACGGACAAACTTAAAAAATTGCAAATTGAGCTCGAACAACGGGTCGAAAAAAGGACAAAGTTTCTGACCGAAGCACGGCGCAAATTATTTTTAACAAATTCGCGCATCGAGGGCCTGAAGCGCTCTCTCATGGCGGTTCACCAGGCGACCTCCGTCGGCGAAATCGAGAAACTTCTGAGCGAAGCCCTCGTCGCAAGCGTGCAGACTTCCTGGATCCGTATTTTTTTTGATCCGCAAGACGCTCTCTTCACGAATCAGGTTTCAAGCCAGCTGAGCTTCACTCAGCTGCGAGTTCCTCTTTATCGGCAACACCAAATCATTGGGTCTATTTTTTTCATGCGCGCCCCAGACCGAAATTTCACGCGCGAAGAAAGCGATTTTCTCACTCGCGTGGCGGAAGCGGTCTCGCTCGCTCTCGATCGCATTCAGAAATTGCAAGAGTCTGAATCGCTCAAGGAACAATGGGAAACGACTTTCAATTCCATGTCGGATCCGGTGGTCTTGATAGATTCAAATTATGATATCGTGCAATCCAATCGGGCCTTGGCTGAACGTTTGACCGAGCCAGATAAGAGCGAAATTTCGCAGAAATGCTATCAAATTCTTTTCAATCGTGAAGAACCTTGCCCCCATTGCCAACGAGGGAGTAATTTTCGTGTCGACTCGCGCAGCCTGACTCACCCGCAGACTTTCGAAGTTTATAGCCAGAGCCTCGTCCTCGACTCGCAGAAGCCGCCGGTGTATGTGAATCTTTATCACAACGTGACGGAACAACTCAAAATGGAGCAGCAAATTTTAGAAACAACTAAAATGGCTGAACTCGGAACAATTGGCAGCAGCATCGCGCACGAATTGAATAATCCCTTGGGCGGAATTCTTTCCTTCACTCAATTGATCAAATCGGATTTGCCGAAGGACCATCCTTTTTATTTGGATATTGTCGAAATGGAAAAGGGCGTTTTACGCTGCCGAGACATCATTCAAAATCTGCTTGGTTTCACTCGTAATCCGAACGTGGACGAGATCACCGATGTGTCGCTGCAGGAAGCCTGCGCAAGGGCCTTGAAGATTGTTGAATTGCAGACGAAATCTTTGGGCCTTGAAGTTCGCACGCATTTCCCTGCTCAAGATTGCAAAGTTCCTGGGCACTTGAATTTACTCTCGCAAGCGATCAAAAATATTTTGCAAACTTCGATCGTTTCACTGACAGAAAAAATTCGCTTACAACGCGGCTTTCGAGGAATTCTCGACATCACCTTAGAGGAAGGTCCAGAAGAAATCCGATTGTTGTTTAAAGACAATGCTTCCTTCGGTAAAAATTCGAGTGTTGCTGTGGGCTTAGCCTTGCCTGTAGCAACACAAATTCTGCGCGACCATCATGCGAGGCTGGAAATTTTTTCTTCAGACCATGGCGAAGGAGTGGCAAAAATTTCCTTCTCTCGTCCAGTTTTACGGTCCTGAAACCTACGACCCCAGCGGATTTTTTGACAGTCCCGTCAATTTTGTTATCCTATATGAAGAACACGAACCCACCATGGAAGGAAGGTTCATGCGCAGTCAAAGAGTTCTCATATTGGATGACGAATCAAGCTTACGCACAGCACTTTTTCGAGTCCTCGATCGCAAAGGCCTTAACGTGATCACCGCGAATAAAATCGAAGAAGCAAAGTTGTTGTGCCAAGGCGACACGGCGATTGATCTCGCCATTGTTGATTTGAACCTTCCAGATGGGGATGGCATCGAATTCATGTCGCACTTAAAGGCACAAAACCCTTCGTGCGAAGTGATCATCTTGACGGGCCATGCAACGATCGAGTCGGCTATTCGTGCCACGCAAAAAGGGGCTTTCCATTTTGTGACGAAGCCCTTCAATTTAGAAGAACTCATGAGCTTGATCGAAAAAGCGCTGACGCATAAAAAACTTCAACAGGAAAATCAGCAACTGCGTTCGGAGCTGAACAAGAAATATAAATTTGATCAAATTATCGGCGACAGCGAACCGATTCAGGGTGTGCTCCGTTTGATTGAACGTGTTTCCGATTCGGACTCGACCGTTTTGATCACGGGCGAGTCCGGCACCGGAAAGGAACTGATTGCGCGCGCGATTCATTACAACTCTCCGCGCGCCACAGGCCCCTTCATTCCGATCAATTGCGGCGCGATTCCAGCTGAGCTCCTCGAGAGCGAACTTTTTGGCCACATCAAGGGTGCCTTCACCGGAGCCATTGCGAATCGCCTGGGGCGTTTTGAGATGGCCGATGGCGGAACTATATTTTTGGATGAAATCGGGGATCTCGAACCTTCATTGCAGGTGAAGATCTTACGTGCCTTGCAGGAGCGGAATTTCGAGCCCGTGGGTTCGACGAAAACAGTTGAAGTGAACGTGCGAGTGATTGCGGCGACGAATATTAATTTGGAAGAGGCGGTCGACAGCGGGCAGTTCCGCGAAGATCTTTTTTACCGCCTCAACGTGATTCCGATTGCGGTTCCGGCTCTGCGCGAACGTCGCAGCGATATCCCTATTTTGATGACTCACTTTATTCAGATTTTCAATCGCACGAAGGGCCGCAATCTGACCGGCATCGCCGCGGCGGCGATGGAGTGTTTGATCAACTACAATTGGCCCGGCAATATTCGTGAACTTGAGAATCTGGTGGAGCGCGTGACCATTCTCAAGGGCCAGGGAGTCGTCGATTTAACGGATCTACCGCTGAAATACAAATCGGGTAAGCTCGTCAACGGCGACATCGGCAGTATGGAAATGCCCGACAACGGCATGGATTTCAACTCCGCCGTCGATGCTTACGAAAATGCACTGATCTTGCGGGCCCTCGAAAAAACCGGCTGGAATCGCAATCAGGCCGCGGCCCTGCTCCGCCTCAACCGCACAACCCTCGTCGAAAAAATGAAGAAAAAGGGCCTCAAAGAATCCGATCCCTCACCTGGCGGAACTGGCGGTACCCGGTACCCAAATGTGTCGCAGATGCGTTAAGTGGGCATAGACTTTGAACTCTTGGGGGCATGCCAAGACCTCCATATGTTATTTCGACCGAGTTGCCCTATCACATTACCAATCGTTCCTGGAATCGGACAAAGTTTTCGATGCCTTCAGCGGATCTCTGGGAGCTTTTTTGCGACTACCTTTATTTTTGCAATAAGGTTTACAATTTTCAAATTCATAACTTCGTCCTTATGGGAAATCACTTTCATTTGATGCTGACAACTCCCGAGGGCAATCTTAGCCAAGGCATGCTCTATCTCGAACGAGAAATAAGTAAACGCTTGAACGAGTCGTCAGGCCGCATGAACCAAAATTTCGGCGGCCGCTATTTCCGCTGCCTTATTCCTAATTATCACTATTATATGCATTGTTATAAATATGTTTATCGAAATCCTGTTGAGGCCAGGCTCTGCCAAAAGGTGGAGGAGTATCCCTTCAGTACACTGAATGGGCTTCTCGGTTTTCAGCGTTTGATTATCCCAATCGTGGCAGACGAATTAATTTTCAACCAGACAACAGAACAACATTTGCAGTGGATGAACAGCACGCCCTCCACCTCCTCAAGAAAAGCGGTGGAACTCGCCCTCCGAAGGAGGGAGTTCCAGTTCGTCGCCGACCCCAAGACACGCCAAAAAAATCCTCTAGAAATAAATATCTACTAAAATTTAGTAAAAAAATTATTAAGCCATTACAACAACTTAACGCAGATGCGACACATTTAGGTACCCGGTACCATCAGCGGTACCATCAGGTGGAGCATTTCGAAGAGGGCGTCTAGGCCGGCGAGGGCGGTGATGTCGCTGGCGTCGTAGGCCGGGCAAATTTCGACGACATCACCACCGACCAAGTTCGGGATTTTGAGAGCGCGGAAAATGCGTTGAGCTTCGTATGTGGTGAGGCCACCGGGAACGGGCGTACCGGTGCCGGGAGCGCACGAAGGATCCAGGCAATCGACATCGTAACTGATATAGGTCGGCGTCTTGTCAAACGAAGGAAGCGTTTGCAAAAAAGCTCCCAAAGGTTGATCGCGGATTTCATCCACCGTGATCACGCGGATTCCGTGCTTTCGCACAAAGTCCAAATCCTCTCGCCCCGCGAGCGGCCCCCTGATTCCGATTTGCACCATTTTCTTGGGATCCACCAAGCCCTCTTCCACCGCGTGACGAGCAAAGGCGCCATGGTGATACTCACATCCCCAAGCCGCTGGATAGGTATCCAAATGCGCATCAAAGTGCACCAAAGCCAAAGGCACGCCATAATGTTTTCGCAAAGCCCGCAGCACCGGCAACGTCGTCGAGTGATCCCCTCCCACCGCTAAAAACTTTTTCTTAAGGCTCAACACCTCACCCACAAATTTTTCAATACGCGCGTAAGTTTGCAACTGATCAATCGGCACCGTCGGGCAATCCCCAATATCAGCCACCTTCATTTTCTCAATGAAATTTTCCTCATGAGTCATGTGAAAGCCGCGCCCCAAGCTCGACACCTCACGCACCTTCGCCGGAGCAAAGCGCCCCCCCGGCCGATAGGAAACCCCGCCATCGTAGGGGATACCAAAAATTCCGACATCGTAATCCTGTCGCAGATCAACATAAGGGAGGCGAAAAAAAGTTTTAATTGCCGAAAAACGAGGAAACTCACGACCACTCAAAGGTTTGTAGTCCATATTTTGACTCCTTGAAAAATTCATTTTAGATTACGCCTCACTTAAAACACTTGCAAGACCCGTCATGGCTTGCACGACAAGGACACCCATGAGCGATCTCAGAAAAGATCACGACCTCCTTCTTCAGTGGTACCAAAAAAATTTCCGGCGCCTCCCCTGGAGGATGAGCAGAGACCCCTACCGCATCTGGCTTTCCGAAGTCATGCTGCAACAAACAACTGTCGTCGCCGTGATTCCGTATTACGAAAAATTCCTAGCGAAATTCCCGACCCTTCAACATCTCTCGAAAGCTCCCGAAGAGGACGTCCTCGAAGCTTGGGCCGGTCTCGGTTACTATTCCCGCGCCCGCAACCTTCACAAATCCGCAAAGGCCTTGGCCATCTCGGGATTCCCCAGAACTGCGGATGAACTTCTGCAACTTCCTGGCTTTGGCCCCTACACCTCCCGGGCCGTGGCCAGCATCGCCTTTGGAGAACATGTCGGCGTTCTCGACGGCAACGTCATTCGCGTCCTCTCACGCAAATTCGGTTTGAAATTAAGTTGGTGGAATCAAAAAGAACGTCAACCCCTGCAAGATCTTTCCGACCAACTCGCACTTCTCGGCCAACCTGATCAAATCAATCAAGCCCTTATGGAGTTGGGCGCAACCATATGCACGCCCAAAAAAGTCGCCTGCCTGCTGTGCCCCTGGAATACCTCCTGCGTCGCCTTTCAAACTCAGCAGGTCGACACTCTGCCTTTGCAAAGACCACGGCGCTCGAGTGAGGTTTGGGTATGGAAAGTCCAGGTCGCCATCAAAGATGACAAAGTCGCCCTCGTGCAAAATAATTACGTTCCATTCCTCAAGGGCCAGTGGATTTTTCCTGGAGAGATCAAAAAGCAAAACACTAAGCCTAAAGACTATAACGCTCGCCATGGCATCACTCATCACGATATTTATATTCAAATCGAACAGAAAAAAAGTTTAAATCAGAAAGGTCTTCAGTGGACAAAGCTGAACGAGCTTAAAAAAGTGAATCCGTCTTCGCTTCTGACAAAAGTTCTTCAACAGGTTGGTCAATGAAATTGTTCTCTTTTGTTTCTATTTTTCTTCTGCTGGCCGGCTGTCAAAGCGTGAGCGCCCCCGTCACGACCAAAGCGAACGCCAAGGCCATTGATAAAACAGCTGACTACTTTCTGTCCCAAGGTTTCAAACAGATCACCTTTCTCGGCGACAACGACTCGCCCAGGTTTTCCGAAGACGGCGGAGAAATGATTTTTCTCAGTCGTGCGCGGGGTCCGCACAAAGGCGCACAAATATACGAAATGGATCTGCGCCGTAACCGCGAACGCCGCGTGACCTTTCATGACGGCAGCGACAGCTCTCCGTCCTACGTCGACAGTCACACGATCCTTTACTCTTCGACCACAGATGAAATCAAAGAAAGTCCCTTCCTCAACAAAAACTATGACAAGGAGCACCCTCCTGCCGAACTCTACATGAGCGACCTCTTCGGCAACGCGATCGAACGCCTGACCCTCTTCGCAGGTTTCGATGGAGAAGCCACTTACGTGCATGCGGCAAAACCCTACATCATCTTCGCTTCGCAGCGCGGAGGGTTGACCGGCATCTTCCGCCTGGATGTCAAAAATAAACAAGTCAGTTTTTTCGAAGTCGAAAAGGGCAAAGAAAATCGCTTCCCCACCCTTAGTCCTGACGATAAAAAGATCGCCTGGATCGAACACGACCTCGCCTCTGATAAATATGCCCTGCGCATGTCGCTTTTGCTCAATAAAAAATCAGAAACTCTCAAAGAGGGAGAGGGCCAGTACCGAGATCTCTTCTGGGATCCCAGTGAAAATCGCCTTTTCTACAGCATTCTGCGCAAAGGCGATAGCCGCTACCAGATCGAAGCCTACAGCATCGAAAAGAAGTGCACGCAGATTCTTTTCAAAGGGAACGATTCTTTGAGCCAGCCTGTCCTTTCGAATGAGCCTAAGCCTAAACTGGCGTTCACGCGCTCTTTCCAGGACAAAAAACAAATTTACATGGTGAGCTTACCGGATGATTTAGGACCTTGCCTCGAGCCCCCTGTTTCCCCTAAACTGGACAAGTGAAACACGCCCTTCTGTTTTTTTTATTTATCGGCTTAAAGACTTGGGCAGCGCCCTATCCCGCGACATCTTCTTCCGCCTTGCTCGCTCCTGAAAAAGGTCTTTATTTCATGCACAGCGGATTCACCCTGAAAACCGAAGGCACCACTTGGGTGCCGGTCGCTGACAATCATGAAAGTTTTGTCGATGCCGTTCGCTTTGCTCCTAAAGATTCGCAAATGACGGGATCTCTTTCCGTTCGCACCGATAAAATGGCGAGCAACGTCAGTCTTGAAACTTACGCCAAGAAATTCATGCGTGATTACCCCAACTATGGTTTCGATGTGCTCGGAAGCAAAACCGTTGCGATCAACCAGAGCATGGGTTTGGTCGTGGACATGATTCAGAAAACAAAAAATAAACAATTGCGACAGGTGATTCTCAAACGCAACAGCCAGGTGGCCATCATCACCTGCTTAGATGATAAAGAGTATTTCCTGAAAACAATCGTGAGTTGCAACCAGATCATCAAATCTTTTGAGTGGACTCCTGAAAATGCGACTCCGCCCCCAACGGTAAAAGCCGAAGCAAAAACGAAGGTTCAATAGTCCTGCGCCCGCAGCCACTGCGCCATCTCGATCGCAAAATAAGTCAAAATGACGTCTGCACCCGCGCGCCTCATCGAGTAGAGCACCTCGACCATGGCCTTGGTTCCATCTATCATCCCGGCGGCGGCAGCCGCTTTGATCATCGCGTACTCTCCGCTGACGTTGTAGGCGGCGACTGGAATCTGCGTGTTCTCACGGATCAAACGAATGATATCGAGGTAGCTCAAAGCGGGCTTCACCATCACCATGTCTGCGCCCTCCGCCAAATCAAGCTCGACTTCACGCAAAGCCTCGCGAGAATTTCGATAATCCATCTGGTACGTTTTTTTATCGCCGAATTTTGGCGCCGAATCCAAGGCCTCGCGAAAAGGCCCGTAAAAACTCGAAGCGTATTTCGCCGAGTAAGCCAGAATTCCCGTCTGCTCGAAACCAGATTGATCGAGGGCGCGGCGAATCGCGCCCACGCGGCCATCCATCATATCGGAAGGAGCGACTAGGTCCGCCCCGCTTTCGGCCTGCACCAGGGCCATCTGCGCCAGCAGCTCCACCGATTCATCATTGATGATTTGGCCCTCGCGAACCACTCCATCATGGCCATCCGACGAGTAGGGATCCAGAGCGACATCAGTGATCACCGTCACCTGTGGAAATTGATCTTTAATACGACGAACCGTGGTGGGAAGTAATCCATTCCGATTAAGAGACTCCTTCCCGAAAGAGTCTTTGAGCTTTTCAGCCAGGGCCGGAAAGAGCGCGACGCTGGTTACGCCGAGGTCCACGGCTTTTGCAATTTCCTTCAAGAGGAGGTCTGGACTGTAACGAAAAACCTGAGGCATGGTCTTGATTTCTTGAGACGTATTCTTTCCATCCACGACAAAAAGAGGCCAAATCAACTGTCCCGAATTGAGACTCGTTTCGGCGATCATTTCGCGTAAGCTCGAACTGCGACGGTTGCGTCTGGGTCTGTGCGTTAAGCTCATAAATACCTCAAAAAATTCTCGCCAATGACAATTAAATGACAATGGCGGAATCGATGTCGTGTACAAATTAAGAAGACACTTATGGAAGATATACTGCTCGTTCATCGAAAATCTAGTAATAATTCGGCTCATCTCCTTTCGGGACAGGCCCTTTGCAAACGGGTCGTTTGGAAAACGTGCTTGCGCCAAATTTTATTTTTAGATGCCGACGCTTTTCCCTTCGATATTGAAAAAGAAGACCAAATTCTGCGCGGCGAAGAGGCCCTTCATTTTCTCTTGGAAGTTCTCTGCGGTCTGCAGTCTCCGGTTTTAGGCGAAACCGAAGTTCTGGGGCAGTTTAAAAATTATGTTCAGGCCCGCCGCGACGAAGGCGACCCGCTTTTTTCGGAGAACCAAAAGTGGTTGCAGTTCCTTCTCGTCGAAGTGAAGCGCGTGCGTGCAGAGTTTGTCCAAGGCCTTGGATCCAATAGCTACGGAAGCCTCATCCGCCGGCAAACACGTTCACAACAGTCGATGAGCCTTTTGGGTGCGGGGCATCTGGTCAGCGAGATCCTGCCTTGGGTGGCCGCGAAACGTGAAGTGCAAGTGATCAGTCGTCACCCTGAAAAACTCCAGGCCTTTGTCGATAAGTGGGCCCATTTAAAATTGGAAAATTATACGAACCTGCAAAGTTTAAAAGAGGTCCTTGTCATTGCCGCTCCTTTAGAAGACAGTCAAATCATGAATTTACTTGAACAACACGGGCATCAGGTGAAGTTTATTTATGACCTTCGCGGAGAGAAAAATCATTTACCTGAACTGGCCCAAAAACGGGATCTGCAAGTGATCGCCCTTTCTGAGCTCTTCGTGCAATTGGAAGAGTTCCGCAAGGAGAACCTTGAAAAAATTCAGGCGATCAAAAATATCATCTCGGAGAGAGTTGTTCAATTCATGGAGCGATCTGAACTTCGCCCGATGGGTTGGGACGACCTATGCGCCTAAAAATATCCGCTCGTCAAAGCGACCTAGCCCGCTTGCAGGCCTACAGCGTCGGTGAAGCCCTGCAAATTCAATATCCCGGCACCGAGATTGAATACCGTTTCAAAGAATCCCTCGGCGATAAAAATCAAAGCGATCCCCTTTGGAAGCTTCCCGAAAAGGGCGTCTTCACCGAAGACTTCCACCGCGAACTTTTGCAAGGGGACACCGATATGGTTGTTCACTCCTGGAAAGATCTGCCGACCGAATTGAAAGCGCAAACCGAAATTGTCGCGACTCTCCCTCGGGCCGATCAAAGAGATCTGCTTTTGGTGAAACGCAGTCATTTCACGAAGCTTCGGCGAGAAAAAAAAATGAGCATTTTAAGTTCTTCGCCACGGCGGTCCTATAACCTGACCGGATTGCTCAAAGATGTTTTACCCTTTGCCCTCGCCGAAGTAAGCTTTGAATCCGTGCGCGGCAATATCCCGACCCGCATTCGCAAACTGGTCGAGGGCGCCGAAGCCGATGGACTCATCGTCGCAAAGGCAGCCCTCGATCGTTTGCTCACGGCCCCCCAGGCCGAATTCACCGAGGTGCAAAAAACGCTTCGAACTTATCTAGATCAACTGAATTGGATGGTTCTTCCACTGTCGGCGAATCCAAATGCCGCCGCTCAAGGAGCCCTCGCCATTGAAATTTTGAAATCCCGCGAAGATCTCAAAGAAGTCTTCGCACCACTCAACGACGAAAAAACTTATTTCTGCGCTCAGCAAGAGCGGCGCGTGCTGGCGTCCTTTGGCGGAGGATGCCATCAGAAAATTGGCGTCAGTGTTTTACGCCGTCCTTATGGAGATATTCAAATCTTAAGGGGCCTGACCGACGACGGGGCAACCCTAGATCAATATGAAATTTTAAAAGACTCCCTCCAAAAATTCTCGGCAAGCGAAATGTGGTCCTTGGGTGACCAAGCCCTCTTTCAACGCGAAGAAATTCCGCTCGTCGGTCTTCCCTCGCAAACCAATGCCCTCTATGTTTCTAAATTTGAGGCTTGGCCCGAAGCCTTGAAATTTGATCACGTCATTTGGACTGCCGGCCTCAAGAGCTGGAAAAAGTTAGCGCAAAAAGGCCTATGGGTTCACGGTTGCTCGGACGGTTGGGGGGAAGAGGAAGAACCCCATCTGCAGGCTCTGGCCGGAAAGCCTCTGCACTGGTGCAAGCTGACCCACGCGGGCGGCCCACCGACTTCTGATAAAACTCACTTGGCGACTTATCGTTTGAAGGTTTGCCGTCCCCTTGAAGACCTTCGAGGAAAAAAATCCTTCTACTGGGCCAGTGGCAGCCAGTTTTTAGAAGCTCTCCGTCAGGAGAAATCCATTTTAGAAGGCCATCATGCCTGCGGGCCTGGCCATACCTATCAAATCATTAAAGAGACTTTGCAAGCGGCCGGTCAGAACCTCGAAGCGCATCTCGAGATTTTTCTGAACCAGAGCGAATGGAGAAAAAAATGCACTCGCAAAACAGCAATTTGAAAGACCTTTTCTCGGCCGAACTTTTTGAACGAGCCAAAAAACTTGCTCCGGGCGGGGTGCATTCACCTGTGCGTTCCTTCAAAGGCTTGGACCGAGCCCCAGTCTTCTTTAAAGAGGCTCAAGGGGCCTTTATGACTTCGGTTGAGGGCAAAAAGTACGTTGATTTTTGCCAGAGCTTTGGGCCTTTGATTTTGGGTCATCGCGACTCCGATGTGCAAAAAGAAGTTCTGGAAATGGTGAATACGGCGTGGACCTTCGGGGCTTGCGAACCTTACTCTCTTGAACTCAGCGAGTGGATCGCGCAAAATGTGCCTTGGGTTGAAAAAATGCGTTTTGTCTCTTCCGGCACCGAAGCCGTCATGAGCGCCCTTCGCGTCGCCAGGGCCGCCACCGGTCGCAAAAAGATTTTGAAATTTGATGGCTGCTACCACGGCCATGTGGATTCTCTGTTGGTTCAAGCCGGCAGTGGCTTAGCTGGCGAAGCCTCGTCGAGCAGCGCCGGCGTTTCGCCCGAAACCGCCTCGCACACCCTCGTCGCCCCTCTCAATGATGCACAAAAATTGAAAGAGATTTTTTCTCAACACGGAAACGAAATCGCTGCGGTCATCGTCGAACCTCTGCCTGCTAACTACGGGCTTCTGGTGCAAACCGAGGATTTTCTCCAATTGATCACGCAGCTGAGCAAAAAAAATGGCAGTCTACTGATTCTGGACGAAGTCATTTCGGGCTTCCGTGTCGCTCTCGGCGGAATGGCCGAGCGCACGGGCCTGCGTCCTGACCTGGTGACCTACGGAAAAATTATGGGCGGAGGCTTTCCCGTGGGCTGCTACGGCGGAAAGCGAGAGCTCATGGATCTCGTCGCCCCCCTCGGCAATGTCTATCAAGCCGGCACCTTGAGTGCGAATCCCATCGGCATGAGAGCGGGCCTCACGACTTTGAAAAAAATGAAACAGCTCGATGGCTGGAATGTCCTTGAAAAAAGAACACGGCAATTTGCAGAGCAGATTCAAAAGGGGTTTAAAAAACATGGATTGCCTTTGCAGATCGATCATTTTGCTTCGCTCTTTTGGATTCGCGGTGAAACCCCGGAGCCTATTCGATCCATCGCACAGATTCCGTCTCAGCAAGGCCCGCTTTTTAAGAAGCTCTTCCTGAAAGGCCTTGAAAAGGGAATTTACCTTGCTCCCAATGCCTACGAGGTGGGCTTTGTTTCGATGGCTCATACGGAAGACATTTTAAGCCAGGCGGCGGAACAACTCATTGAGGCGGCCTGTGATTAAAAAAAGATGGAACGCCAAATTCAAAACAATCTTAGCCATTGTTTGGTTTGTGTTCACCTTTTCATTGGTAGGATGGTGGTTGATTTATTCTCTCAACCGCACCGACTTGTCGCCTGTTGCGCACCGAATGTTCCAGTGGGAAGGCTCCATTCTGCTCGCCGCCGTCTTGATTGGCGGGGGCACCATGATTTTTTTGACCTACCGGGACGAAAAGCGACACGAGCGTTTGAAATTTTTCTTCTCGACCTTCAGTCACGACATCAAAACTTCGATTTCGAGATTAAGACTGCAGGCCGAAGTTCTCGAGGAAAATTTTGAACAGGTCACAAACCCGGTCTTTCAAAGACTTATTCAAGATATCAACCGACTCGATCTGCAGCTAGAAAACTCTCTGTTGCTTTCTAACTTGGAAGAAAGCCCTCTTTTCATCGAAGAGATGTCTCTCAGTCAAATCATTCAACTGCTGCGAGCGGACTTCAGTGATCTCAAAATTGAACTCACCCGCGATGCCAGGGTTCAGGCCGATAAGCGGGCCTTCATCAGCGTGATCCGCAATCTGCTGCAAAACTCCGTCGTCCACGGAAAGGCCGAGGCGGTGCAAATTCAACCTCGTCTGGACAAAAATACGCTCGTGATCCTCATCCAGGACAATGGCTCGGGCTTCAGCGGTGATCTAAAAAAATTGGGCGAAGAGATTCTGAGCTCCCAAGATCTGCGCGGAAACGGCATCGGCTTGCTTCTTTCACGCCGGCTCATGCAAAAAATGAAGGGAGAGCTCGAGTTCAGCTCGGATCAAAAGGGTTTTCGCGCGTCCCTCCGTACCCCTGGAGGATTTGCATGAAAAAAATCCTTTTAGTCGAAGATGACTTTTCTCTGGGCCAGACCTTGCAAGAACGGCTCAGCAAAGAATACGAAGTGACCTGGTCGCAAAACTATGCGAATGCCTGGAATCATTTTAACAAGGAAAAAAACTTTGATTTGGTTTTGCTGGACGTGGGGCTCCCCGACGGGAATGGTTTTGATCTTGCGAAGAAAATGACGGCGATCGGCCCCATTTTGTTCTTGTTTTTAACGGCCCAGGCCGATGCCGAATCCCGCCTCAAGGGCTTTGAACTTGGCGCGAGCGAATTTATTCCGAAACCCTTTCACCTCAAAGAACTTCTAATCCGGGTTAAGCATGTGCTTGAAGCCCACGGATCGCCGCGAGAGATCCCTTTACGAAAAGGCATCATTAGTTTTAGCGAAATGTCGATTCGAAAGGCAGATGGCTCCATCGAGTACCCCGCTGTGAATGACATGAAGATCCTGCAGATCTTGATTGAGCGCGCTCCGCGCGTGGTCAGCCGCGACGAGATCATCAACGAAATCTGGGGACTCGATAAAAATCCCAGTCACCGGACCATCGACAATATCATCGTACGCCTGCGCCAGCTCTTAGGTGAAGAGGGCGAAAAATACATCCGCTCCGTGCGTGGAGTGGGCTATCAGTGGACCATGTCCCTGGAGGATTTATGAATTTACTTTTTCAGAATGCGCTCAAAAGAATTCCGCAGGAGATTCCGCCGATTTGGTTCATGCGACAGGCGGGGCGTTACCATTCGCACTATCAAGGTTTACGCGCTCAACACTCTTTTGAGCAGCTGTGCAAACAATCTGAATTGGCGGCGCAAGTGGCTTTGGGGCCTGTGCAAGATTTTGACTATGACGTCTCCATTTTATTCAGCGATATCCTTTTCCCCTTGGAAGGGCTTGGCTTTGGCCTCGAGTACACCGACCATGGACCGCGTCTGGGTTTTCATCTGACGGCCGCTAATTTTCAAAATCTGCGCGAGACGGCCGAGGCCATTGAGTTTATGTCCTTTCAAAAAAAAGCCGTGCAAGCGACCCGTGAACTTCTTCCTAAAAATAAAAGCCTTATCGGTTTTGTCGGGGGTCCATGGACTCTTTTTGTCTATGCTGTTGAAGGTTCGCACGCAGGTTCGTTGATCAAATCAAAATCCAATTTAGAACTCTTGCAAAAGTTCCTAGATAAAATTTACGTTCTGCTCAAGGCCAATATTCAATTGCAGCTCGACGGCGGAGCAGAAATCGTGATGATCTTTGATACCGCGGCCGGCGAAGTCAGTCCCGCCTTTTTTCAAAAACAACTTCAGCCCATTTTGACAAAATTGAGCAAAGATTTCCCGGATCGGATCGGTTATTACTCCAAAGGGACCCAACACAGCTTTTTTGATCATCATTTCCGTGGACTGCCTTGGGCTGGATTGGGAGTCGATCATCGGTGGCATCTGCCTGAAGCTTTTTCGATTCTGCCTCGCGGTTTCGTGCAGGGAAATTTTGATCAAGCCCTGCTTTTCCAAGAGGAAAGCACTTTTAAAAAGTCCCTTGAACGCTATCTTCAGGGCATAAAAGAAATACCCCTCGAGCAACGCGCCGGTTGGGTGAGCGGTCTGGGTCACGGCGTTCTGCCACAAACCCCCGAAAAACACGTGAAATACTTTGTGAATCGCGTGCGCGAGGTCTTCGGATGAAAACTTTGAGCACTCTTTTAGAAAAATATGATGTTCCCGCCCCTCGCTACACAAGTTATCCCACTGTGCCCTACTGGCAAGAGACGCCACAGCCCGAACAATGGATCTCTCATTTGCGGCAGAGTCTTCAAGCTGCAGAAAATTCCTGGTCGCTCTACCTGCACATTCCCTTTTGCGAAAGCCTTTGCACCTTTTGCGGCTGCAATACGATCATCACAAAGGACCACAAAAAAGAATTTCCCTATATCGAGCAAATTTTAAAAGAATGGATTCTTTACCTGCAGCAGGTTCCTGAGCTCTCGACCCGCAAGCTCAAACACTTGCATCTGGGCGGTGGGACACCAACCTTTCTTTCGGCCGAAGCTTTGGAACATTTGCTTAAACCTATTTTAGACAAGGTTTTCATTGATCCGATGGATTTTGAAGCCTCCATCGAAGTGGATCCCCGTCGAACCACGGCTGTCCAGCTTGAAACTTTGCATCGCCTGGGATTCAACCGCGTCAGCATGGGTGTGCAAGATTTCAATCCTGAAGTGCAACGCCTGGTGAATCGAATTCAACCTTTTGAAACCACCGCTCAGCTCACCGACGCCGCACGAAAAATCGGTTACCAGTCCGTGAATTTTGATTTGATTTACGGCTTAGCCAAACAAACGGCAGCAAGTTTTCGCGAAACCACTTTGAGAACTATTCAGCTGAGGCCGGATCGCATTGCCCTGTATAGTTTCGCTTTGGTCCCTTGGATCAAACCTGCGCAAAGGCTTTTTAAGGACGAGGATCTGCCCAAAGCCTTGGAAAAACGCGCGCTTTACGAACTCGCTCGCGAACTTTTACTCGCTGCTGGCTATATGGAAGTCGGCATGGATCACTTTGCGTTGACGACCGATCCCCTCAGTCAAGCCATTCAAACGAAGTCTCTGCACCGCAATTTTATGGGCTATACTGATCACCGCACAGATGTGCTTCTGGGGCTCGGTGTGAGCAGTATCTCTGAAACTCCCTACAGCTTTCATCAAAATGAAAAAATTCTTCCGCTTTATGAGGAGTCTTTAAATAAAGCGACGATCCCTACTCTGCGGGGGCATGTTTTAACAAAGGATGATCAAGCACGCCGCGAGCAAATTCTAAAACTCATGACGCTCTTCGAAGTTCCCCTCGCCGATACGGCTCAAGAACAGGCCGCCCAAGAATTCCTTTCTGAGATGATCGCGGATGGTCTGGTCACGATTAAAGATCATGTTCTGGCCGTGACCGAGGCGGGAAGACCCTTTTTGCGCAATGCATGCGTGTTTTTTGATGAACGTCTCAAGGCCAAGCAACCCCAGACGCGGATTTTCTCTCAATCGATATGAAAAAAATAATCGTGATCGGCGCCGGATTTTCAGGTCTCAGTCTCGCCTACGAACTCGCGAAAAGAAATTTTCAGGTCGAGCTGCATGAAAAATCAGATCGTGTTGGCGGCATGATTCAAACCCATGCCTCCGAGCATGGATTGATTGAAACGGCGGCAAACGGGATGATGCTGAGTGCAGGCCTTCAAAAATGGGCGCAGGAAATTCAATTTTCCCTTCTGTCGGCCCAGTCCACTTCTAAAAAAAGATTTATCTTTCGCGGTCGACCCCGGCAGTGGCCCTTAAATACGTTAGAAAGCTTTTTCCTATTTTTAAAATTGCTTTCCCATGTGCTGAGTTTTCGCAAAGCCTTGCCGCCGAAACCTCGCGAAACAATCCAAGCTTGGGGCCGCAGCCGCTGGACTCAAGCGACGGTCGATTATCTTATTTCTCCAGGCCTTCAGGGAATATATGCGGGCCGCGCCGATCAATTGAGTGCGAGTTTGATTTTAGGGATTTTGTTTCGCAAAAACCGCGAGCGTTATCATGGAACAGTTTCTGGGGCCCAAGGAATGCAAGATTGCATCGAGGCTCTGCATCGGCAACTGCTGAAAAAAGGGGTGGTCATTCATCTGAATTCAAAAAAAGATCTGAGCGAAGTGCGGGATCCCGTGGTCATTGCGACTTCGGTGGCGGCCGCAAGCCAGCTCCTGGAAAAGAGCTCTCTCCCCCTTTCGCAACTCTTAAGCCAAATCGAAACGGCTCCCTTGGTGAGTGTGACGACATTCTGGGAAAAGCCCCCGCAGAAATATCGGGGCTTCGGCTGCCTTATCCCCGCCCTGGAGAACCGGCAGACTCTCGGCTTTTTAATGAATACGATGATTTTTGCTAACCGTGGTCCCAAGCACAGCGAAACTTTTATTTTGGGCGGCGCCACTCATCCTGAAATTCTCACGGCTTCCGATGAGGAACTGAAGGATCTTATCTTGCGCGAACGAAAAGATTTCCTAGGCGAAGAAACACCCCTTGTTTCTTACCGAGTCACCCGGTGGCCGGAAGGAATTCCGCAATACAATGTGAATTTAGAAAAAATATTAAACGACATTCAATTGCCACCCGATATTTTTTTGCATGGCAACTACCTTGGAGTTTTGGGGTTGAGTAAGATCCTGGAAAGATCCATTCAACTAGCTGAAAAAATTGAGAGGACATATGCCTAAGACAGGAATCCTGCTCGTCAACATCGGCAGCCCGAAAAGTTACGAGGTTCCCGAGGTTAAGAAATATCTTCTGCGTTTTCTGATGGATAAAGATGTTCTCAGTATTCCCTTTGTTTTTCGCTGGCCCCTGGTGAATCTCTTGATTGTCCCCAAGCGCGCGCCTTTTTCGGCTCAAAATTACAAAAAAGTCTGGATGCCCGGCGGCTCGCCCTTGATTGTCTACAGCGAGGCCTTTCGCCAAAGACTTCAAGAAAAATTAGACGAACCCTTCGTCGTTAAAACGGGAATGAGCTTTTCCAATCCCGATATCGAAGAATCTCTCTTGGCTTTTGCCAAGGAAAATGTCGAGCGCATTCTTTATATTCCCCTCTTTCCGCAATACGCCGAAGCCACGACGGGCGCCGTTACAAAAGCCATGAAGGCTTATGTTCTTAAACATCAAATCAAAATACCAATTCAGGTGATGACGCCTTTTTACAAAGAAAATTCTTTCGTCAAAAACGTCAGTCGGATCGCATTGAATTCAACTCAGGGGAAAAATATCGAGCATTATTTGTTCTCGTACCACGGACTTCCTGAAAGTCAGATTCGACGTCGCCCCGCCTGCCGCATCAATAGCGACTGCTGCAAAAAAGCTCTTTCCTGCGAAGAAAATTGCTACCGCGCCCAATGCTTCCGCACCACCGAAATCATTGCAAAAGATATGGGTCTTTCCGCAGAGCAGTGGAGTTTATCTTTTCAATCTCGCTTGGGGCGCGCGAAGTGGATTGGCCCTTCGACTGAAGAGACCTTGCAGCACCTAGGCTCAGCCGGAGTTAAAAGGCTCGCAGTCCTTTGCCCTTCCTTTGTTGCCGACTGCATCGAAACCTTAGAGGAAATCCGCATCGCGGGACGGGAGCGCTTCATCCAGGCTGGTGGTGAGGATCTCTATCTCGTTCCCTGCGTGAATGATGACACTCAGTGGGTGGCCGATTTTGCCGATCACTGCCGCGAGGTTCTAAACAAAACTGAATCCTTGTTGTGAGGGGACACCCCGGTTAGAGTGAGCCTTGAAGAATATCTCGACTTCCTCGAGCAGTATTGGAAAATTTTTAGGCCGCCAACGGAGGTCAGACCTAAAAAACCTTACTGAAAGTTTTAATTTAATATCTTAAAAGGAGATCCTATGAAAATCGAACAAGTCCTTTATAAAGCGCATGCGAAAGCCACCGGCGGTCGTGATGGCCAAGCCTCGACCAGCAGTGGAAGCTTGAACGTGAAATTAACAACGCCCAAAGAATTGGGTGGGGCGGGAGCCGCAGGAGCAAATCCAGAAGAGCTTTTCGCTGCGGGATATGCCGCCTGTTTTATCGGCGCGATGAAGTTCGTCAGTGCTCAAAAGAAAATCGCCTTACCCGCCGACACTTTTATCGAGTCCACCGTTGGCATCGGTAAAATCCCCGCCGGCTTCGGCATCGAAGTGGAGTTGAAAGTCACCGTTCCCGGAATGGCCAAGGCCGACGCCGAAGCGATCGTTCACGCGGCTCACGGAGTTTGCCCTTATTCTAACGCCACTCGTGGAAATATTGAAGTTCGACTGGTGGTGACTTAAAGCGAGGGGCCATTCGCCCCTCACCAAAGAGGGTCAGCTCAAGGCTTTGACGCTTATCAGTGAAGATGATCTTCCATTAAGATAGGGGTAAGGGCTTCAACTACCCTCTATGGTCCTCTACTCATATTTAATGATTTCATATTTCATTTTTTTGATTTAGCCTTTTTGAAAACGTCCTTTCTCCAGAGGAAAAGGATTTTTTATAAAATGAATGAAAATTTGTTTGTAGCCAATTTTAGAAATTATCAAAAAGCTGGCAAAAAAGAAAATGATCGCAGAGAAGATCAGGTGAAAATTCAACACCTCGGTTACTGCCCGATTTGCAGAATTGCGGAGGGCTCTTGAATAAGCCTTTAGAGCGCCCTTTCGATGTGGATTTTGATCGCTTGCAGATAGACATTCTGGTTTTCTGCCGCGGCTCTCGAACCCGTTCACAAATGAATGCGGCCCTGAGCCTCAGCCACAATCTCTTTCATCGTTGGGAATCTGGTCAGCACAAAATCCCATGGACCGACTTCGTCAAGCTGATACAAATGATAGGCAACGATGTGGACGCGGCTTTGAAAAAGATTTTTCGATACGAAGACGGGGCGGAAAATTTCAGCGCCCTGCTGAAAAAGCTCATTGGCCACAGCAAGCCCAAAGAGCTCAGTCGGCAGCTAAAAATCTCTACGCTTTCGCTGGAGCGTTGGCTCAAGGGAAAAAATGAAATATCCATGGTCGATCTTTTTCGCGTTATGCACCTTTGTACCGATCGCTTTTTAGATTTTTTGGATTGTCTTTTAGAAATCGAAAAACTTCCGGCCGTGGCCGCCTCCGCCGAATTGCTGAAGTTTGAGCGGGATCTTTATTTCGAAAAGCCTTGGATGGCCCTCGTCCCCCGGTGCCTTGAACTGAAAGAATACAAAACTCACGCTGTCCATCCCGTCGGCTTTCTTGCCAAGAAGCTCGGGATTTCCGACGCGGAAGAAATGGAGGCGATCAAAGCGCTCCTACGTCTGGGCATTCTGATTTGGGAAGATAAAAAACTTTCGATCACTGCGAAGTATCTGAACACGGACGATGTGCAAAAACCCTGGCGTGTGTTTGAACTTTTCAGCTACTGGCTTGGCAGACATGCGCAAAAGTTCGCCCGGGAGGGATCGCGACTCCGCCAAGGAATCCCCACCCAAAGGAGCTGCGGTTCTTTCCGAGTTTTCACGACAAATGCAACAACGCGTGCATTGATCGAAAAAAAGATCCAAGACTTTGATCGTGAAATCACCAACATCCTGGCCTCCGATCTCAATCGCGGCGAGCACGAATTCGTCATGAGCCTCATCAACTCTCTCTATGATATCCCTGAAGAGCAGGCTCTTTTCAACCTGGCCCCAAAGAGCATTTCTGATGGTGCGGAAAACAAATCCGCTCGATAGGTGAATTTACTTTTCTTCCTTATTAAATGAGCCCTAAGCTTAATGCGAGGACAAGGACGGTCTTGGTGCGCACAAGATGGATCTTTGTTCGATAGAAATAATCTTTAACAAAGGAGAACAAATGAAATTCATTATTTTTGCAATGATCGCCACAATTGCGCTAACAGGCTGTGTGAGCTCGGGAACAAAGAGCGCCCCTGAACAGCGAACGACGGCGTCCGTCAGCCCTGATCGCGGAAGACCTTTTGCTTCTTGTCTGTACGTGGGAAGTCCTGGAGAGGGTCAGGTTTTCATTTTTAAAACCTCGGATGACAAGGGGTACATCTATTCTTACAGCGGGATTTACGACTCACCCACAAAAATCCTTGGCAATGGCCCAACTGGTCTTATCTTGGAATTCGTAGATGAGTCCAAGCAAACGAAATATCTGTTTTTAATGTCACCAGCCTCACCAAGGAGTCGTACCCGCGAAGCCACAATCTCAACAAAGCCCTACGACGCCAGTACAGTTGAGTCCCGACTTGAGTGCAAGGCAGCATATTAGTCCTGGATTAGCTCTGGGAACTTACAACTTTTCAAATGACTATGGAGGTCTAATGAAACGCTTTTCAATCCCCGGCCTGATTTTTATTTTGAGCTTAACCGCTTGCCAAAGCAAGCCGACGGTCACACGCGATCGCGAACCGGCTAATCAAGCAGTAACCCAGGGTGACTACTTGAAGGTGTACGGCGACGCCAACCGCCTTAAGCTTCAAGGATACGACACGACAGTTTGTGTAGACAGGACATCGCGAGAACTTGTGCTGGGAGGAAAATCGAGTGAGGGAGTGTCCTTACAAATTATCTGGTACGGTGGTTCATCCAAGGCTGTCTTGGCCAAAGTGGTTAAAACCTTCTCCGATTATAGCTTCGAGATCACTGTTGATAAAATCGGCTTGAAAGATAACCCCATGCAACTTAAGTTGAACGTGGGCTCAGATCAGAGAAGAGGACCAGGGGAGCTTACCGATCGCGCAGGTACAGTCACTTTCCTCGATTGCCAATATTTTACCCCTGTGGGTCTAGAATAGTGAAATAATGCTCACAATCTACATTGATGCCGATGGCTGCGTCGTCACAGGTGAAGTTTACAAAGTCGCCGAACGCTACCAGTTGTCGGTCTTCGTGGTCGTCACCCGCGAACTCATGCAGAATCTCCGCCACATGGGCGAAGTGCGGTGTAGTCCCACGCCGATACAGAAAAGGACACGAGAGCCCGCCTTAAAGTGCGTCCCAAGTAGTCACTTGTCTATAACTTAAACATCCCCAAACCAACTCAAAGCGCCTCGCCTCGGCACATTGCTTGTAATTGCAGCAGCCAGCACAAACCCTTGGAACGTAAATGGACGTTGGTCACGGAGTCGAAATGAAAGCCTTTCGATATTTAAAAGTCACAGGTCTTATCCTGAGCCTGAATATTTTTATCCCCCTCGTCAGCAATTTTGCCTACGCGAAGGTCGCGCTCAATGCCGAATGCTATATGAAGGCCGACTCTGACAACAAAGATATTCAAGGCACAGACTTCGAAAAAGAGTTTGCCCTCGCCTCGACTTCTAAAGTTGTCACGAGTTTTTGGGCCATCAATAAACTCGGTGCAAAATACCGTTTCACCACTCGATTTCACGTCACCTCTGTCGCGGCCGACACCTACGATGTGCACATTGAAGGCGACGCCGATCCTTATTTTGGCCAACAGATGATGTACTTCATGATTTCTGAACTGAATAAACAAGGCATCCGCAAAATTGAGAATCTGACCTTTGACGAAAATTTCTTTATCAACTGGAATGTTGCCGAGAAGAAAGCCCAGTCCGCACGCAGCTACACTCCTCAGCCCGACTCTGTCCGCCACGCCCTAGAAAGCTCGCTCGTCACCGGCAAAGTGAATGGAGCGAATTACAAAAACCTCAGTCAACAGGTGAAGGCGCAAGCCGGAATCACCATGGTTGCCAATCCTTCCTTGCAAATCCGTCGGGCCAATTTCGTGAGATCGTCTAACTTCACTGCCACGGAAAATACGAAAACCTTCGCCCTTCACTCGGCTCCGCTTTATCGCTACCTAAAGTTCATGAATTTGCATTCGAACAACTACATGGCAGACATGTTGTTCTATAAATTAGGTGGACGTGAAGAATTTAAAAAATTCGCACAAACACGTCTAGATATCGACGATTCAGATATCAGTTTTGTAAATGGTTCAGGCGATTCCGTCTATGAAGCAAACACCAAGCTTTACAACAAAGCCTCTTGCGCGACCATGGTCAAAGTTCTTTACGCGATGAAGGGCGATCTCGAGAAGCAGGGCTTGGGATTGCAAAATATGATGTCGGTGGCCGGGACCGACAATTCAACTTTAGGCGGCCGCTATGCAGGACTACAAAATGCCGTCATTGCAAAAACTGGAAGTGTGGACCCGGCAATCGCTTTGACAGGAATGATTTCAACGGGGCAAGGCCAGTTGCTCTTCGCGGTCATGATGAAAACTGGTGGCCCGGCTGACTGGACCAATGCCCGCAACCAAATCCGCAGTCGCGTCAGCAGTTTGATTTCTAGCAACGGCGGTACCAGCAAGTTTAAATATACGGCAGATTCGATTCTACCGATGGATCGCAATTCGGGTCTCGCCATTGAAGTGGCCGATACGAAGAAACCTTGAGAGGTGAGTCGTGAATAAAATCCTAGTGACCTTCAGTCTTTGTTTGATCCCGTTTTTCGGTTTCGCAAAAGCCAGCTCTTCTCATGCAGGTGCCGCGATAACGGCTCAATTGATGGAGGCCGCCCAAGAGGGTAACCTTAAAAAGGTCAAAGCTTTGGCCGCCCAAAAAGTAAATCTCAATTTACAGGGCCCCCAAAAGCTCACAGCCCTTATGCAGGCGGCCGTCGGTGGACAAGAAGTGATCGTCGATTTTCTTCTGGCAAAAAAAGTGGACCTCGAGCTGAAAAATGAAGTCGGCGACACCGCGCTCTCCATGGCGGTCGGTAATGAACAAAACGCCATCGCTGAAAAACTCGTTCGCGCAGGCGCACGTGTGGACGTCAGCTGCGGCGACAACGGCGAAACTCTTTTGATGTGTGCGACCCGCACCAACGCTCGCAATATGATTCACATGATTTTGAAAAAGGCGCCGCAGGAAAGAGCCAAGAAAAATAAGGAAGGCAAAACCGCCGCCGATCTCGCCAAAGAATTTGGAACGGCAGAAACCATTCGGCTTCTGCAATCGACAAAATAATTAACTTTTAAAAATATTCTTGAAGAATCCGGCTACCTTTTGGCCTAAAGACTTCGGTGCGGCCGCTTTATTCGCCCCCGGTTTCTGACCTGTGCGGTGGGTCTGCGGGCGTGGTGGTCGCGCAGAGCCGTGGGCCTGATGCGCCGACGCTGATTTATGCGGAGCTTTGCCATTGGCAGAGCGTGCTCCCCCGCCTTGGGGTCGGCGCTCTCGATTGTCGGGACGATCCCGGCGTGGCTGGCGTCCCTCGCGAGGCTCGCTTCCTTCACGGGCAACCGGAGCTGAACCCTCTGGAGCTCGCGGCAAACGCAGATCGGGCCGATCGCCCGTGCGCACAGCACCACTTCGTGCGGATCCGCCTGCAGCGGGTGGCCGACGTTCTCCACCATTCTGGCGCTCACGGGGTGGCCGACTGCGGTTTCCGCCACTGGCCGGAGGACCATCGCGACGGTCACGACCGCGGCCCCCGCCTTGATCAAGAGTGCGCGAGGAGTAAGAATCACCGTAGTGCATTTTTTTGAACTCTTTCAAAAGATTTTGATCTTCCAAATAGCCCACATCAATCTTGTGCTTGAGGTATTCTTCAATGCGGGAAAGGGCATCAATGTCTTTTTCGCTGACCAAGCTGTAGGCATGACCTTCGGCCCCGGCGCGACCGGTCCGGCCGATACGATGGACGTAGGACTCAGAATCACCGGGCAATTCGTAATTCACGACAAGGTCTACGCCTTTGATATCCAACCCACGGGCCGCCACGTCTGTCGCGACAAGGATATTCAAATTATTTTCGGCTTTGAATTGATCCATCACCCGGGTTCTTTGAACTTGAGTGATCAAACTTGAAATCGCCATGGCCGGCATATCATTATCAGAGAGAAAACGGGCCACACGTTCCACGTTGTGCTTGAAGTTTGTAAAAATGATGACCTGTTTAGGGTTGTGTAGACGAAGCAGGGACAGTAAATGCTGAGGCTTTTCGTCATTACCCACATGAAAAATTTGATCTTTGACGTTTTCAGCTTTGGCCTGATCGCGGCTGATGTTCACTTCCACGGGCTCTGATCCGAATTGGTAAGCCGTATTCAAAACATCAAAATTCAAAGTCGCGCTGAAAACCAAAAACTGCCGCTCGCGCGGGATTCTTTGCAAAATAAATTTCATGTCGTCTTTGAAGCCCATATCAAACATGCGATCGGCTTCATCGAAAACTACGGCACGAACTTGCTTGAGATCCACCAGATTTTCCTTGAAAAGGTCAATCAGGCGGCCTGGCGTCGCAACGATGAATTCCACTCCGTTGCGCAAAGCCTCTTTTTGTTTGTCGTATCCGGTGCCTCCGTAAATCGCAAAACCCCGCAGACCATTGTCCGCGCCTAACTTCACGATGTTATCTTGCACCTGCTCGGCCAATTCGCGAGTGGGAACCAAAATCAAAATAAAATTCTGGGCACGCCAATCCGGGAAGGCGCGTTTTTGGACCAGAGCTTTTTGTTCTTCGCTGAGATCAGGGGATTGGGGACGCGCTCTCAAAATACGTTCCATTAAAGGAAGAACGAAGGCTGCCGTTTTTCCTGTCCCTGTCTGAGCGAGGCCCGCCACATCTTTTCCGTCTAAAATAATCGGGATCGCTTGTTCTTGAATCGGCGTACATTCCGCAAAACCTGATTTTTCAATTGTACTGGAGAGGCTAGGATCTAAATTTAATTCTGAAAATTTCAACTTCAATAACTCCGTTTAACTATGAGAAAAACATGCAAAAAAAGGGAGACTTTTACGCATCCAGGCGAAGTTACTGAGTTAAAACGAAAATGTCAAAGAAACAGCCCCTAGAAACCGCCGGCAAAGGATTTTAAAGAATCAATGACCGCCTGAGGTTGATCTGAATGCACCCAATGACCTGACTTTTCGATTTCGACGCCCTTAATCATTTTATTCGCGGCGAGCATGGCCAAATAGGTTTCCCCACTCAATTCTTGTGAGTTCTGCCCGTGAATGAGCAGAGTCGGCATGGAGAGGGAGCGCAACTCCTGCCAACGATCGCTCTCGCGTCCCACCTGCACGGATTCCAAAATTCCCTTTTTTGAAAATCTCCAACTGACCTGGCCATCGGCCTTTTCTTCCATATTTGCATAAAAATACTGGGCGAGCATTTCTACTTTTTCGCGGGTTTTGGCCACTTTAATAAAAGTGGTGTTGAAAAACTCCTTGGCCTCAGCCCGGCTCGCGAAGGGAGTCGGCACCAAATCCAAGAGATATTGATAGTAGTCTAAGGCCTGTGGGTTCGCTTCGGGTCCAATATCTTCGATCACTAACTTTTCAAGTTTTTCCGGGAAACGGGCGGCAAAATTCAATGCATTTCGCCCCCCCATGGAATGACCAACCAGGATCACTTTATCCCAAGCTAGCTCCTGGAGTATTTTTAGAAGATCATCTGCATAGTCTTCCGGCGCGTAACCCGATTCAGGCTGAAAAGAGCGCCCGTGTCCCCGCTGGTCGTAGGCCAAACATCTTTCCGTCGCCTCAAGGCCCGAGATGATTTTACGCCAATTGGCCCCATAGCCCATCAAGCCATGCAGAAAAACCCATCGTCGGCCTTCAATGGGGCCAGAAATTTGAAAGTGAAATTGATCGAGGTAAGCCATGTCCGATGAATAGCACACGGCCAGAATTTTGAAAACCTCAAAGGTCTTCCCCAAAGACGTCTTAAGAAACACAAAGGTCTCTCAAGGAGGCCTTAAGTTAGGTGACTTGAGTTTTCAAGTGCTGTACTTTAATACGAGATGAAACCTGAGTTGCACGAAGACTGGATTGACTCCTACGCTTTTAAAATAGTTAAAAACCTCCAAGACGGAGGATTCGAAACATATCTCGTGGGTGGCTGCGTGCGCGATCTATTGGTGGGGATCCATCCAAAAGATTTTGATATCGCCACCAGTGCCCTTCCTCAGCAGGTGCGCAAAAAAATTCCCAATAGCTATGTCATCGGTCGTCGCTTTCGCCTGGTTCTGGTCAAGCGGGGCGATCATCAATTCGAGGTCGCCACTTTCCGTCGCAATGTCACGGCGGAAGAACTAGCCGATACCGAATCCAATATAGAAGGCGATAATTATTTTGGAACCTGCGAAGAAGATGCACAAAGACGCGATTTTTCGGTCAATGCTCTTTTCTACGATCCCATTCGTCACCAGCTTCTCGATTTCTGCAATGGACTGAAGGACATCGAAAGTCGCATCTTACGAATGATCGGAAACCCCAAGGACCGTTTCATTGAAGATCCCATCCGCATTTTACGGGCGGTTCGTCTGTCTCATAAAATTAATTTTGTGATCGATCCCGAGATGCGCCAGGCTGCGGTCGAAACCGCCGAAGAACTCAAAAAAGCGGTCCTGCCACGACGTCGTGAGGAGTATCTTAAATTTTTACGCCTCCCCTGTGCAACGCTTGCTTTCATGGAACTTTTTGATCTGGGTATTCTCGTGCAAATCTTGCCGAGCCTTCAGAACATCTACGAAAATGCAGAAAAGCTAGAGGTCTTTGAATCTTACCTGCACCGCATGGATGCCGTGGGAATTAATAAAAAAGAGCCCATTGAATTATTTTCGGCCTTCCTTTTCACTTTTTTAAAAGCGCAAATCGGTGAGGATCGTTGGGATCTTGTCGCTCTTGAAGAAGACATTCGCGTCTCACGTTTTATTCGCGATGAGATCGGCATTTTCAAGCAAGAGGCCGCCCTGTTTTTCCATTGCATGAAGCTCGCTCAGGGCCTTAAGAAAATTGACTCCTATCTGCGCAAAGGGGAACGAAGACAATCCGCCTTCGTCATGAACGATTCCTTTGCGCTGGCCCTGAAGCTTGCGCAAATGGATTTCTTTTTAAGTCCGCAGGAAGCCCATTTCTGGGAGAAACAACTTGAACGTCACAAAGCAGGGCCTCAGAGCTCTTTCCAAGAAGAGGACGAATCGAGCGAGCACTCGACTGAGCCTTCGGCCGACTAAAATCCTATTTCACTAGCTCCAGAGCGTGACGAACCACCGCATCGGCATCCAATCCGTGTTTTTTGTAAAGATCCAAGGCCGTGTAAGCACTCTGGCCAAACTCGCCGCGGACTCCAAGGGCCTTCATACGCAAGGGAGTTTTTGTTTCGGCGAGAGTCTGGGCGACGATCTGCCCCAGTCCCCCGAAAATTTGATGATCTTCTAACGTAATTAAATTTCCATGAGTCTGCTCAACAGCCTTTTTTAATGTCGCGGCATCGACTTGATTCACGCTTGGCATATTGATGACGATCGCCCCGATGTTTTGTTTTTCCAAAGACTGTAAAGCGAAGACAGCTTGCCGCACCAAAGAACCCGTCGTCACGATGGTCACGGACTTCGCATAGTTTGCAGCCGAAGTCGCGATCACTTGGGCTTGGCCTAATTTGTACTTAACCGCACCAAAAGTGGTCGGGAAGTTTTCGCGGCCTAAAAAGAAAATAGTCGTTGGCGGTACTCGCCCTTCATGTCGCGCTTTTGCAAAGTCGCTGATGGCTTCGTAAACCAGGGCCTCAGCTTCATCGCTGCAAGAGAGACACACCACATTCACGTGGGGGATCGACGCGGTCATCGCCACATAGCTCAAAGCCTGATGGGAAGCTCCGTCGGCGGCATCTTGGAATCCTGTGTGCGAAAAAATCGCGATGACCGGTGCCTCTGATAAAGACGACATGATGAACGGCAACGCGCCCTTCGTCACTCCAAACTGCGCAAAGGTATCAACGATGGGAATATAACCTGATTTCGAAAGGCCCGCCGCGGTCGAAATCATGTTACTTTCGGCCACTCCAACATCAATAGATTGTCGTGGAAATTCCTTTCTGAATCCGGCCACTCCCGTTGAGCCTGGCAAATCAGAAGTGACGCTCAACAAGGGCAATCCCTCTTTGCATGCGCGAATCATCGCGGCCGAAACACCCACTTGAATTTTTTCGCCGGTGTCTTTGATGTCTTTGGCTTTGATATCGGTTTCAATTTGAGTGAGCTCCGCAATCCAACTGTGATAGAGATCAATGAGTTTTTCACTGCCGCTGATTTCTGTCAGGAAGGCGGCCAATTCGGTCGGGCTTTTCAGAGGAAAGCCATGCCCCCCCGACGCAGATTCGGCGGTCTTTTTAGTGCCGATCCCTTTCACTGTTTTGGCGTGGATGGCGACAGGGATTTGCGGATTGGCCTGAGCCATTTCAATTGCGCTCACGATAGCATCGAAACATTTTTGCAAATCGTTACCGCCTTCGAGCGAAATCACATGCCAGCCGAGAGTCTTTAAAGCGGCAAAGCTCGGAGCCATCGAGAAGCTTTCGGTATCGATACGACCCGACAGTTTCGTGTTGTTATCACTGATGATCGTCACGTAGGGCGCGAGCTTTCCGGCCTTTGCAAGCCCCGGAATGGCCGCAAAGGATTCCTTCGCTTCGCCTTCCATGCTCGCACCATCTGAAATCACCGACACAGTGACGCGTGAACGCCCCGCTAGAGCATCTCCCATGGCGAGTCCTTGCGTCTGCGGAAAGGCTGAGCCCAAGGGGCCATTCGAAATCAAAACGCCTTCAGGAAAACAATGGACCTCTCCGTGCCCCGTGAGGGGACTCTCGATGGAGCGGAATTTTTTGAGGCTCTCGAAGTTCAAACCAGCCATTTTGTAATTGGCCTTGAGAGCGTACAAACCGTTTTCACAATGACCCGCATCATTCACGATGTGAAAAAGCTCATGCCATTCTTTTCTCTTCTGGGCAGCGACGTCAAAAACATAGGCATGCAGCGCCGACATGAGTTCGGCGAGAGCCGCGGGACCGCCATAATGCGAAGCTGCTCCACCCAAAACGGCATTCATATCCATCAACGAGATCAAAGCCCGCGTGGCTCTCGGATCAGCCGCAGGAATGCTGCGACCATCCTTTGTCATCAAAGAAACTTTCAGCTCAGGAGCTTGTTGGGGATTGCCGGCAAGTTTGGTTTTGATTTGAATTGGCTCTGACATTTAGGTTATCCTCAGAATGAAATTTGGGTTTAAATATCTTTACTTGTCGAGAGGGCGAACTTCAAATGCAAAATGCGCAGAATCTCTACTCGCAACAGATCCGCGATATTCTGAAAGTGGATTTGCACCGTCATCTTGACTGCTCAGTGCGTTGGAGCACTCTGCTGGAGTTGGCGCCCCAGGTCGGAATTTCTCTTCCTCTCGATACGCGGGCCCATAAAGAGGAATTTCTGATCACCTCACCCCTGCGTGATCTGAGTTCGGTTTTAAAAAAGTTTTTAAATACGCAAAAAATCCTCGCTTCCGAAGAAATTCTTTCGCGCATTGCCTACGAGGCTTGTGAAGACGCTTTCAATGATGGCATCCGTTTGCTTGAATTGCGTTACGCCCCTAGTTTTATCAGTGATGGTCACCCCCATTTAAACAACGAAAAAATTCACTTGGCGATTCTCAAAGGAATCGAACAGGCCCAAAAAAAATGGCCCCTCGCCGTGGGCCTGATTTGCATCGTGCAAAGGATCAAGTCCTACGCCATCGCCGATCAAATCACTTCCTTCGCCATCGATCACAAAGACAGTTTCATTGCGCTTGATTTAGCCGATGATGAAGACGGTTTTGATCCCAAGTATTTCGCTCCTCTTTTTCAAAGAGCTCGAAAAGCCGGCCTGCATATCACCATTCATTCGGGCGAAGTGCCCAAGCCCTTCGCTGCGCAATGGGTGCGCGACAGCATCGAAATACTGGGCGCGGAACGCATCGGTCACGGCGTGCAAATCATCACCGACCCCAAAATTCTCACCTTCGTGCGGGAACAGAGAATTCCACTCGAAGTTTGTCCCATCAGCAATTGGCTGGTGCAGGCCTTTCCTTCGCATGAGGCCCATCCCGTGCAAAAATTAGTGGAGGCCGGAATTTTGGTGACAATCAATTCGGATGATCCCGGAGTTTTCGCGACGACTTTAAGTGATGACTATGAAATTTTACATCGAGTTCATGGCTGGGGCCTTGCCGACTTTACGCGCGCCAATCAAATCGCTCTCGCGGCCAGCTTTCTGCCGGAAGCGGAAAAGAAAAGGATTCAATTATGAAAACACGGGATTTTTTTCCTGAAGTTGAACCTTACAACAAAGGCTTTTTAAAAGTTTCTGAATTGCACACTCTTTACTTCGAAGAGGTCGGAAATCCTCAAGGAAAACCCGTTATTTTCCTGCACGGCGGTCCCGGTGGCTCGGTTTCGCCCGATCATCGTCGTTATTTTGATCCGCAAGTCTATCGCATCATTCTTTTTGATCAGCGAGGGGCGGGGCAATCAACGCCCAGTGCAGAACTGCGTGAAAATACAACTTGGGATCTGATGAAGGATATCGAAACTTTGCGTAAGAAACTAGCGATCAACCAGTGGGTTGTGTTTGGCGGCAGCTGGGGCTCGACCCTGGCCCTTGCCTATGCCATCAATTACACATCCCAAGTCAAAGCGCTTATTTTGCGCGGAATTTTCCTGTGCCGCCCTTCAGAAATTCGCTGGTTTTACCAAGAGGGCGCTTCGCAAATTTTTCCGGATGTGTGGGACACTTATCTCGCGCAGATCCCGGTTGAAGAACGTCATGATATGGTGACGGCCTATCACAAACGCCTCACCCATCCTGACAGGGAGATTCGTCTGCAAGCCGCGAAAGCTTGGAGTAAATGGGAGGCCGCCACGTCGCGTTTGATCGTCGATGAAAAAGCCATCGATGAATTTGAAGATCCTGAGTTCGCTTTGAGTTTTGCGCGCATTGAATGTCATTACTTTACTAATAATGCCTTTTTCCCCTCCGAGAATTACCTTCTCGAGAATGTCGAAAAAATCCGCGGCCTTCCTGGAATCATTGTCCAGGGACGTTACGATGTGGTGTGTCCTGCGCGATCGGCTTGGGACCTGCACAAGGCGTGGCCCGAAGCGAAGCTTCACTTTGTGGCGGATGCGGGGCATGCGGCTTCTGAACCGGGCATTCGTTCTCTTTTAATTGAAGCGACAGAATCACTTAGGCATTTATAGATTCAGTAAAATTCGTTAAGCGCGAGCGTCATAACGAAAATTTATACATTACAGAAAAAAAATAATATTGTCAGCTGGTTCCAAAATGGGTTTGAATACTCGGGTTCTCACACTGATGTGAGGTCATTTTGGGGGAAGTTATGTTATCAAGGAAGTTAATGGCTTTGGGATTTCTTGTTTCTGCTCTGGCTGCTTGTGCACCGCAAGTTCAGCAATCAACTCACACCACAGACGCTCAAGGCGATGGCATTATTGGAGGAAAAGATATTTCTTCAAGTGATCCTCTTATAAAGGGTATCGTTGCGGTTTATAACGCCTCCGAGGGCGCTCTTTGCACAGGCTCTTTGTTGCAAAATAACGTTGTTCTCACAGCAGCGCATTGCATCGGCGAAAAACCGAGTGATTTATTTGTCTTGTTTGACACGGTGTTGAGCGGCTCCAGCCTACGCCGCCCTGTCGATCAAACAGAAGTTTCTGCGGAATGGGCTACAAATCAAGATAATGATACAAACACAGGCGATATCGCTGTGCTTCACTTCACCGGCACTCTGCCTGCTGGCTATGCCGCAGCGACGCTGCTGACAGATATTTCTGTTTTGAAAGCAGGCGCGACGGTGACACTCGCTGGCTACGGAATCAGCAATGGCGTCACCAGTGAAGGTGCCGGCACTTTGCGTGAAACAGACGTTACCATTGCAGATGCGGCGTTTAGCAAAACAGAAATCAAGTTAGACCAAACACACGGTCAAGGCGCTTGTCATGGAGATTCCGGCGGCCCTGCTTATATTCAAGTCAATGGACAGTATTTCCTGTGGGGCATCACCAGCCGTGGCGTCGACGATCCCAACAACGATTGTTCACGCTACTCGGCTTACACCGACGCCGTGGCTTACGCGGATTGGTTGAAAGCCGCTTCGGCGCGCGTCGCTGCACCAGCAGCACCGGTTCCGGCTCCGCATTTTTTAGCTGCCGAATAAATTTTTAAATCATGGATGATATTAAGGCCGCTGGGTTTGTTCTCAGCGGCTTTTTTTATTTAAAATCAGAAGGAAACTATTCCTATCCATTCTAACAAGAAAAATTTCAGAACTTGGAAAACAAATACAGCTAAGTTAGAAATGAAATGCTGCACTCTATATGTAGTGGGAGATTATAGGCTATGCCAAAATTATATGAATATCTTGGAATAGTCGTCGTCTTCTATTCGAATGAACACGAGCCAATTTTGTCTACCACAAAAAGATCGCGGGAAAGCCGCCATAAAGACCAAGCTTGGATTTCTAATTTACAGGGCTGATTTTTCTCGCCTTAATAAAAATAAATTGAGGCTTCGTTGTTAGGCGTTGGTAATGGTTTTCAGAAATCTCTTTGATCTTTTCGGAGGGTTTGCCCTCTGAAAATCCTTCCACAACAAAGCCGGATTGAAAAAGAGCGTTCATTGTTTCATTGAGCGATCGCCGGTAAAAAGAAACTTCCGTCTCATCTCCAAGTGTGTTCCACATCTGTGTTAACTTCTCTCTTTGAAAATAATTGCCACTTTTTGAATCCTCAAAATCAAGACTGGGGTGATGGGTCGAGAAAGCAAAAACGCCATTTTCTTTGAGCACTCGATTCACTTCTGCAAACAAACGGTCCAAGTCTTCGACGTAATGAATTGTGAGAGGGGAGATGACCAAATCAAAGGAGCTCTTTCTTTCTTCTTTTAGCCCCTCGGCAATGTTGCAGACATAGGATTTTATTTCAGGAAATTTTGCGGAAATCATCTCGATGAACTCCGCCGACAAATCAATGGCGGTGATGTGCTTGCAAAACTTTTTCAAACTTTCAAAGTAGGCGCCAGGACCGCAGCCCATATCAAGGCATGAGTTGAATTTCTCTGAATCGATCAAGGATAATAAGGAAGGCCGATCGTAGAGGGCATTGTAGATGTTATCTTTAATGGCTTCCGCATATTCATTAGCACGTTGATGATACATTTTATTCATTAGAGATCTATAGCGCAAAGAGCCTAAATTCGCAAACGATCACTGGGCCCTTGGCAGCTCGCAAGCTTTCCTTTAGTCCTAACCGAAAAAGGCGATGAGGAATTCCTCGCCGCCTTCAACTTAACTCTTACTTTTTCGTATTCTTCTCTCGATTCTTCAGCAAGACGGGGTAAGCCGTTTCCGCCGAGGCGATGCCCTCTTCATTGAGCTTACTCACGTCCAGCGTGAGGCGAGTTTTGCCGATAGACTCTTCACCGGGAACGCCTTCCGCTTGCAAATCTTCCCAGACGGGTTTTTCGATGCCGCGTTTATAGACTTGGAACTGCAGGATCGACTGCGGATACATACTACCGATTCCCATGACGGTCGTTCCGCTTAAAGTCACATGGACCCTGTAAGACACGAGAGCATCCACCTTCAAGGCATCCATCAACTTTTCACGGCCGCTCTGCCCGATCTGTTTGACCGCATCGAAATCCATCACATCGGGAACGGTGAAGTTTCCTTCGCGATAGTCGATCATCGACTTCTGTTGAAAACCGGAGCTTGTGTTTTTGTAAAACTCTTTATTAACCGGATTTCGAGTGACGGCTTGCATTTCGACCATGTTCCATTTCAAATTCTTCTTCAGGAAGTCATGCATATTCTTATAGTAAGGAGCTTTGCCTTCGGCTGGCTCCGCGATGGAGCTTTTCATATTTCCCATCATCGTATTTCCACTGCCGGCGATTTTGCCAGAGGGTTTCAAAGGATCAAAGGCTTCAGGCTCAACCACTTCCACGCCGACCAGGGCAGCCGATCTGATCTGCTGCACCTTCTCAGGTTCGTAGCTGCCCCCGCCCACCTTAATGCTAGCGCAAGAAGTTAAAAGACTCAGACCAAGACTCGTCGAAAAAACCGTCAAAAATAATCTCGCATTCATTTTCATAAATATCTCCTCTCAGGAATCTTAGGTGTGATCGGCAGGGCCGTCATTCATCCAAAATATTTATGAGTCGCACGGGATGAGTCGTATTTTTTAAATTAATTCAATGAGATAGGAGGTCGATTTGCCCTGACCTACCTTTTTGATAAAACCACATTCAAGCCACTTCTGAATCCAGCGATTCGTCGTCGCCTTCGAGGCTTGAGCCATTTGTTGCAATTCATGACGAGAGACATGCCCCCGCCCTAGAGCCTTCTTCAGAATTAAACGCGGATGAACCCAGCGGTCTCTATGGTCTTTTTTATGCTCCAACAAAAGAGGCGCGATGAGATTTCCTTTGATCAAAGGAATTTGCCGCGTTGATTCGGCCAGAAAACAAAGCGTCTTTCTATCCCCCTCCAAATAAATACGTTCCTGTCGCGAATAGATTTTGAGGGATTTAGGCAGGCAAGGCCGCACGCGACTTAAGAGATTATAAATTTTCATTTTGTGAAAATCTTCTTGGTAGCCACTCAGCCCGAATGCGATTTCTAAGGCTTCAGCAAAAGGGAGGCTTTCCTGACTGTAAAGGGCTTGCAGCAATTTCACTATGGGCTCTGAGACAAATTCTAGATCTTTTGTCTTGATCTTAAAGGAGACAGGATCCACAGAAAACCGCCCCGAAGCTGGCCGTTGATGCGCCAAAATCTCTTTCGAGAAAGCAACAAGCCATTTTTCCCATCGCAGCCCAGGAGCTTTAAAAAGAGGATGCTTTTTAATTTTTTCGGCCAAAGCTTTTTTCTTAGACGGTTCTTTTTTCTGCAAAGCCATCAAGTAGTGAATAATCAAAGCCTCGATCTCAAAAAGCGGCGTCCACTGGATTTTCTGCGAGGACAACAGATCCCGCAGAGGTTGCGTCTGTTTGGCGGAAAAAGGCTGAAACAGCAAAATCCAATCCAAACTATTCTGCAACATCAGAATATCTTCACCCGTGAGTTTCTTGTGAAAAGAATCGAAACGGAATTTCCCCAGGCACTCTTTCAAATTCTCGCGATGATGCTCATCTGGCTGAGCGAGCCACTTCCAGGTCCACAAATACAGACGGTCCACGTACTCGCGCAATTCAACCGACTCTCCGTCCGCAAACCTTGTATCGCCAGTCAGAGTTCGCAGCCGGTAATTTTTCATATGCCAGTTCTGATCCAAAACCAAGGGCAGCAGAGGCGGATTTTGTCCCTGGCGAGAGGAAAAAACAAAGGGCAAGCTCGCCACCCACAGGCGCTGGTAAAAGGCTTGGGTGGCACCCTTCGCGTCGTTTTTAAAAATAGGGGGAATTTTCCCAGAGCGAAAAGCTTGACGCTGCTCGAAGGCTTGAAGATGTTGTTCCATCGCCTCGCTCATTTCCCGGTCCTGCAAGAGGCGAAGATACTTTTTCACCTCAGAAAATTTAGCGCCGGTCTCTAAGTTCAGATTCTCTAAGCACAGAAGGACATTGGAGCTTGCGATCAACTGCTCAAAAAGGGAATGGGCCATCCTCTGCGCACGAGTTAAAAATTCAAGGGCTAAGGAAAACTCACCCTCGACAAAAAGATTCAAACCTCGTTGAACGAAAAATTGAAAAGGCAGATCACTTGTTCTGTCAGAAAGAGCTTTTAAAATTTGATTGGATTCCTGCAAACCCCCTTGAGCTCGCATCAAAGAGGACTGCAAAATTTCGATTTCAATGCGCAAACTCAAATCGAGGTTGGGTTCTGCGCTCAGTTGGGACAAGCCCCGCTGGACTTCTTGTTTTTTTTGCAGAAAGCGCAGGCGCCATAATTTTTCTATTTCTAGCGAAGATTTAAAGGACATAGGCCCCGACCAATTTTTGCACGGCCTGAAGGTTTTGCCGTAACTTCACCGCGAGTGCAGGGTCTTGATCCTTCAACTCTTGCCACGCCCCCTGCAAGGACGGATCGTTCAGGACAAAGTCGATGTCATGGGGCGAAAGGCGATCTACCAAGGAGGCCACCGATTCATCACTTGAGGGCGAAGAATCAAGGACCTCTTTCACCGCGGACAGATAGGGCATCAGCGGAAGCTTGTTATAGGCCTGGGAGGAGTTTTCAAAAAAAAGATCCATCTCATTTCGCAACCGAAGATGCTCGGTTCCATTGTCCCCATGCTCCTCATTGCCCGACCAAACATAGGCCACCGGCTGTAAAGTAGGGTCCTTTAAAAACTTAAACATCCCGAGCAGACTCGCCGGGTAGGTCATCTTCGATTTTAAATTCAGAAGTCCTTTTTTCCGAAACCCATAGAGATAGACGTAAGGAGCGTAGTCTCTGCTACGACGAAAATAAGCAGCACAAAGCCTGTCCGCATCGGTAAACATCACGTGGGGGAAATTCTTGGTCAGGGAAATTTCACCGAGGCTTAAATAAAACATCCTCAACTCATTCGCGGCATTCCTCCAGAGGCGGAAATTCCCGCTGTTCAAATTCGCGTCCTCTTCGCCCGTATCTATATTCATCCGCGTGATATAAGCTTTGAAATCCGCCTGATCAATGGTCTCTTGGACCCAGGCTAAGGCATAGCTGAGAGGAATGACGTAAGTCAGATCCGCCGCGCTCCCGCTTTTGTGCGACAGAATGCCTAGGGGCCGTAAATCCTCACTCAGCAGCAGGCCCCCGCTCATTCCGAACTCGGTCAAAGCCGAATGAACCTCGAGCAAATAAGGCACATCCAAAAAAAGTTCAAAATGACTTTGCAAATTTGTCAGAACCCCATCGGGATCTATCAAAATCCCGTCTGAAGCCGCTGGAAATCCAGCACTGATCACCGGCCCCGAGGAGGGTGCGGGCTGCGTTTGCAAGTCTGTGAGATCAGAAAGTGTTTTTGTAGAAAGAGGTTCTTCTACTCGCAAAAGCGCTAAGCCACTTCCCCAATCGGATTTTAAGACTTGCAGCTTAAGAATTTGACCCTCTTGGTTTTTCATTTGGATAAGAACATCTGTTTCCGTCTCGGGAATCAGGATATGTTCCGATGTGAGAACTAGAGGAAGCCCGCGGTAGGTGAATAAAAAGCCCGAGCCGTTGAGGTTGGTTGAAGATTTGGGACTGCTCGAAATAATTTTCACCACGCCAGCCTCTAGAGCCAAACCCGCTTGCGAAAAATGTCCCCACAGACCGAAGGAAAGAATCAAAAAAATCTTCGCGAACCTCAAAGAGTCACTCATGGTTTGAGCAACCTCAGCTCCTGTGTCAGTCCATCGATTAAAGTGTCATAATTGACCCAGGGCGAATCTTTTTTCAACACCGCGAGATCTTGAAGCTCAACCTGATTCCAGTCGGGACCCTCGAGCAGAAGGGCTACAAGGTAGGCGCGATTACGAAACGAGTGGTCACTCGAATCAAAGGGATAGGCCCGAACAGCCGTGCGCAACTCACGCGCTTTTTGCTGCAAAGGCGTCATCGTATTCGCCGCGCGATCCGGATCGACCAATAAAACAAATTGCAAATTCGATGTCGCGATCGTCTTAAAAAACGAACCGAGCGAGACGAGTCCCTTATTGATCAGGAGGTTATTCAACTTTTGGTAGGCCAAATAGACATCCACGACTTTTTTCTGATTCAAGAGATCTTTCATCTCTTGCAACCAAGGCGCGCGGGCGCTCAAAGGATTTTCAATTTTTTCCGTCGTCGCCGCAAGGGTCACGTTGAACTTACACGGGGGCGTCAGCCGTCCCGTTCCGCCAATACCGAAAGGATCGCCGCCCCCAATTGGATAACTCGCATTTTCTCCGTTGCTCAGAGCGGGAGGGCAGTCCTCGACAAACGACAAAGATCCCCAATTGATTTTTTGGATTCCCTGCAACTGCGCCGTCACATCTAAAGAAAAAAGCGTGACTTGCGGGGGCTGTGCCAAAGTTTGATCGAGCCACATTTTGACGCTGTCGGCGCTCAAGGCGATGAAAGGGCCATCGAAGGAACTCAAATTGGTGTCCACCCAGCGCGAGATCTTAGAACCTTCGCTCGCAACGACCCACACAAATTGGCTCGAGATGAAGCCCACCACTTGATCTTCATGGTCGTAATCCAAAAGAGGCGTGCCCACGTTTCCGCGCGACAGCGTGGCGCGGCCCACTTCCAAAACAGAATCCTGCAAAGGAAAATGATGCCGGTCACTCTTAGTCGCTAAGATCAAACCCGAGGAAGCTCCCACCATCACCTTTTTTGCGAGCTGCGCTTTTCCCCATTTTATTTCAGGCACCTGCAGCACAGGAGAGGCGGCCTCGAGCAGAGCAAGGCCTGCTCCCCAGTCATTTTTAAGCAGATGGAGAGAAACCGTGAGACCCGGAATCATCGCCTGATGACAGACGTCGGCGCCACTCGAATTGAGAACGAAATCTGCGGCCGCAAGGGCTAAGGTTCTCCCCTGATAATTGAACACATAAGCCGTCGACTGAAAACCCCGATTCTTCCCGCAGAGAGTTGATGAAAGCGAGGCGATCTGGGCCAAGGCTGTTGAATGGATAAAAAGAAGGCTCGTCAGAAAAAAAAGAAATTTCATGGCGTAGAATTTCCCTCTGCAGGCTTCAGGTGCAGGCAATTGATCGTTTCGACGTCCACAGGGACGACCCCGATTTCAATGTTCGAGCTGTAACGGAACTCATCCGCTTCGCCGTTGCTCAAGTCTATTTCTAAACTGCGGGAAATAAAAATCAAACTCGGTGCATCCCGCTCAAAGCGGCTGCTCAAAGTGATTTGCGGATAGGCTTCCTGTCGTACCTCATTGAATTTATATTTTGCAAAAAGAGTCTCATCTAAAAACATCTCGTTCATCTCGGATTTGCAGCCGTTCACGCAGGCGCCAAAATTTGTCCAAAGTTCACCAGGACCCCGCAGAGAAAATCCCTGCACTCCCGCTGCACTCGTCTTCAAAGTCAACTCACAGACGCCTGCTTGATGGGGAGATTGCCCCCGATAGGTCTTCGTCACGCTCTGCGCATGAGAAAAGGAAATAAAAAACAGGATCAAAAATCCGGCCATTCGCTTCACCAACACCCCCTAGAATGCGCGCCCATCGTATATGAGCGCGATTCGATAGGCAAGACGACATCCCCTCTTTAAATCAGAAAGGGACGGATGATTTTTGCCAAATCCCCAGGGTTGTCGGCGAGCACCCGGTGCGAGGCTTGATCGATCACGTGATAATCAAGAGCAGGAACGATTTGATGCAGCTCTTCGCCTATTTTGAGATATTTTTTATCTTTAGCACCCACGATCCAAGTCAAATGCTCGACCTGTTCATGGATTATTTTTCTCATATTGATTTGCTGGGCGAGGGACCACTGGGTCAAAGCGAGGCTCAGCATTTCCCGTGAGAAGTGATTTTCCTCACGCGGGGACTCATTCACGCTTTTGCCAAAAATCGGCTGCGCGTTCCAAGCCTTGATCACGTTTTGCCAAGCCCCAACCCGAAATTGCTCGGACCAGTACGTGTCGTTAAGCCAACGCTTGCTGCGTTCCTCGCTGCTCTCATCAAAACCTTGAAGATCATCGGCAAAGCCCGGATTCGTCGAAATAAAAAAAGATCTTTTCCAAAGGGAGGGTTTCTGCGCAAGGGCGTGCAAACCCAATCGTCCTCCCTGCGAGTAACCCACCAGATAATTGATTTGATTTCCTTTGCCTTCGACAAAATGGTTAAAGGCGGCGGCCCAATCCTCAAGTTGAACTTTAGGATTGAGTTCCGGGATATTAAAATAATCAACGAGATAGGTGTTCAGCTGGCCGGGCAAAGCCAAATACTCGAGGGTGGTCCTCCAGTCCGATGGCAAACCCAAGAATCCATGTAGAAAAAAAATGCCTACTCGCTCCAACAATTCTCCCACTCGTTCCAAAACAATTCGGTCTGTTGCACATCTGGCAAAAGCTCAATCACCATTTTCTCTGACAAATTTTCAATCCGCTCAGGAATGGAGGTCCAGCTCATGTACCCCATTTCCCACATGGCCGCCCAATGATTGAATGAAATATTATGCCGATTCAAAAAGATATCCTTTTGGAACATTCTTTTAAAAATCTGACCGCCTTTATTGTTGATAATCACAAAACGACAAGTCAGAGGATCCATTTGCGAAAAGGCCCAGGGCGCCGAAAGATCGTAGAGCGCGGTTAAATCCCCCACAACACACCAATTTTCACTTTGGGTATCAGCCCAACCCAAAAAACTTGAAAGCTGCCCGTCGATTCCGTTTGCTCCGCGATTGGCGACGATTCTTCTCGGGTGAAAATTATAGCTAGCGGCCAGATCCCATTCGCGAATCGGCAAACTATTTCCCAGGTAAACACTTTGGCGCGCCAATTTCTCTGATAATTTTCCGATCAGAGCCGGCTCGGCTTGGGGATAGCGCAGAAAAAGTTCTTGGAGTTTCGTCGATTTTTTCTGATCCTCTATGAGGAGCTCATGGGTGAGTTTGGGGCAATGCTCAAGATCCAGTTGCGAAAAAATTTCGAGAGTCGAGAAATGTTTGACCTCGCGACTCAGTCCCGTGAAATGATTGTAGCTGATCGAAAGAACGGGCAAATGCTTGTACTTCTCTTCCAGATCGCGCCAAAGCCGCAGGGTGGGAACTCCACCGATACGGAGAATAGAATCGCAAACGCCCCGATCGACCAAAGCCTTTGCCATTTTTTCGCCGGACTTCAGCAGAAGATTTTCTATTTGCGGATGCCCGCGTAAACCCGAAATGCTCTCGGCGTAAACGGGCGCTTGATATTTCGTCAAAAAATCCAAAACAGTCTTGTGCGCACGTTCTGGTAAGAAACCGATGATGATCAAGGGTTTGCGCGTTTCTAAAAAATCATCCACGTCTTTCAACAAATTCAGAGGCAACTGCTCGGGCAAACGAACCCGCTCGGCATGCTGGGGGACCTTCAATTCAGGAATGGGCGCATCCAAAAGCGGCTCGTTGAAACAAACATTCACATGGATCGGCTTCTTCCACGACAGGTTTTTGAAAGAGATGTGCGAATTTTCATCATCCAAATCAATCGAGACCTCCGTGTAATAAGAATACAAACCAATCTGCTCGATACTCTGCGGAGCGCCCGAACCTCGGTGCTTGCGGGGCCGATCCGACGTCACCAAAATCAGTGGAACGGAGGAGTAGGTTGCCTCGATCGTTGCCGGCAGAAGCTCCGCCGCCGCCGTTCCCGACGTCGTAAAGATGGCCACTGGCCGGCGCGTCGAGGCAATGCGGCCGATGGCAAAAAAAGCCGCCGAGCGCTCTTCAAAAAAACTGTAGATTTTGATGTCTTTGCATTCGTTTAAAATATGAATGAAGGGACTGTTGCGAGCCCCCGCGCACAGGACGAACTCGCGAATACCGGTATTGATCAGCTCCTGAATAACTTTTTGTGCCAGTTCAATATTTTTCATTTATACACCCAGTATTTTTTTGACGGACTCTCGCTTTTGCGACAACTCCCGCCACTCACGCTGCCATTCGCTCTCGGCGACCACTCCGCCCCCGGCACCAATGAGAACTTCGTCATGATTCCATTGTAAATTCCGAATCGCAACAAGACATATCGTTTTTTGAGGCTTGTTTACTGAGGGGGGCAAAATCAGCGCAAAGGGAGCACCGAATCGAGCTCTCCCCTGCTGGCCGGGGTATTTCTCCAGCAAATGGTAATCGGCCTCACGTGGAGCGACGCCCAGAGCCGGCGTAGGATGAAGTTGACGAATTAAATTCAGAGCCTCTTCGGCCGGTTTTGCAAATTTGAGGTGTACTTCTATTTTGGTTTGTAAATGCCACAGCGTTGGCAATTCAAGAAGCTGGGGGCCTTGCGTGTGAATGTCCCCGAAAGGCTGAAGCTGCCGCAGAATATCCTGCACCACAAAGTCGTGTTCGGCCCTCTCTTTCGCATCCTCCAGCAGAGGGATTCTTTGCGCCATTTCGGCCTTGGGCGAAGTCCCCGCAAGGGCCATCGTTTTCAAGTGAAGGCCCTCTTGCACAAAAAGAATTTCAGGCGTTGCGCCTAGAATTCCCTCGCCTGAATTCCAGTAACCATAGGGGTAAAGGGAGGCGGGCGCGTTCAATAATCGTCCGAGCATTTGAACTTTTTTCGAGTGAGAAACTTTTCCTTGGGCCCGTTCAAAAAGAACCGGAACGGCCTTTTGCAGCTGGCTTTTTTTTATTCTCTCTTGGATATCTGAAAAAGCGACTTGGTAATCCCTCTCGGAAGGGGCCCGCCAGTTCCAGTCCGCTTCATGAGAGGACTTTTCTCGCGCAAGTCCTTCGAGTTGCTGCTCTAAAAGCTCGCGAAAGGCCGAGGTCGGCAGCACGGCACTGCGAGCGGCTTTCAAATAGGAGGCCCCCTTCAAATCGTAGAAAGAAGGGCTATACAGAGTCATCTCGTCTGCCAAAGGCTCGGCGACGGGCTGAAACGGACCCCAAAGTAGAAACCAAGTGTCGCCCTCGCGGAGACAGGCCCCCTGCTCTAAAAGGTTTGTAAAGTCGGAAAGCCCTATGCTATGCTGCGCTCTCACAAAATTCCCTCTTTCATGGACTCATGCCGGTGAAAAAATGAGATGGAATACAACCAGTTCGTATTATGGAAATGCAAAGTATGCAAACAACTCCATCAACCCAAATTGTCAACGTGGCGAACCTCCCTGTCGGAGGCCCTCACTTCACAGTGATCGCGGGGCCTTGCTCGATCGAAAGTTACGCTCAGTTTTTGGAAACGGCGAAGGCCGTCAAAGAAGCCGGGGCCGATTTGCTGCGAGGGGGGATTTGGAAAATGCGCACGTCCTCCAAGGCTTTTCAAGGCTTGGGCGAATCCTCTTTTGATTTTATCCAAACGGTTTTGCAAGAGACCCAAATGGGTTTGGTTTCAGAAGTCACGGACGTGCGGCAGATCGAAGAAATTTACGACTTTGTTTCTTGTTTTCAGGTGGGCGCCCGCAATATGCACAATTACTCTTTGCTAAAAGAGTTGGGGCATCAGAAGAAACCGGTCCTGTTAAAAAGGGGCTTTGCCGCGCGAATTGAAGAGTGGATCAATGCCGCGGACTATGTCACCAGTGGAGGCAATCCCAACGTGATCTTGTGTGAACGAGGCATCCGCACTTTCGAAACGGCCACTCGCAATACCCTGGATTTGAACGCCGTGGTTTACGCTAAAAAAAATACGTCGTTGCCGGTTTTGGTCGATCCTTCTCATGCTGTAGGAATTCGTGCCCTGGTTCCTGATCTGGCCTGTGCCGCGGCGGCGGCTGGAGCCGATGGGATTATCGTCGAGGTCCATCCACGTCCCTCGGAAGCCCTTTCCGATGGCGAACAGGCCCTCACCGTCGAAGATTTCCAAATCATGATGAAACGTTTAGATCGTATCCTGACGGCCATTGACCGTCCTTTGCGTAAAGGTCACTGATGTCGCAGCAATCGCATTCTCCGAATCCAGAAATCATCCGCTCCATGTTCAGCAAAGTCGCTGCGAACTACGATAAAGCGAATTCAATTTTATCTTTGGGCATCCACCATCTGTGGAGAAAAAAATTAGTTCGGTTCAGTGGCGCTCAGGCGGGCGATAAAATTTTAGATTGCGCGAGCGGCACGGGTGATCTCGCGATCGAATTCAAACGCGTGGTCGGCAAGGGTGAAGTGACAGGCACTGATTTTTGCGCCGAGATGCTCGCCCCTGCTCCGGCAAAAGCAAAGGCCTTGGGCTTTGATATTCATTTTGAACAGGCCGACGTCACTCAGCTCCCCTATGCGGATCGTCAGTACAATATCGCAAGCATCTCTTTTGGTATTCGCAATGTCGGCGATCCGTTGAAGGCCCTTCAAGAGATGGCTCGTGTGACCAAATCCGGCGGGCGCGTGATGGTCCTGGAATTTGGCCAAGTCCGCATGCCTCTTTTCGGTCCTCTTTATAATTTTTATTCAGAAAAAGTTTTGCCTAAAATCGGCGGCTGGGTCACAGGGCAACAGGACGCCTACAGCTATTTGCAAAAATCCTCAGCGGCCTTCCCCTGCCGCGAAGGCTTCTTAGACCTTATGAAACAATCCGGCGCCTTCTCGAGCCAAGAATACATCCTTCTCACCGGCGGCATCGCCTACATCTACAAAGGCGTGGTCCGGTAGGTACGCCGTTACTTTTCCGGATGCGGCGCATCCGGAAAAGTAACGGCGTACCCTTCCTAGAACTGCCAAGGGAAGCGTTTGAAATCTTTGGGGCGTTTTTCGACGAAGGAGTTGCGGCCTTCCGCGGCCTCTTCCGTCCCGTAAGCGAGGCGGGTCGCTTCGCCGGCAAAGAGTTGCTGGCCGACAAGACCGTCATCGATCATATTGAAGCCGTACTTAAGCATGCGCATCGCCGTTGGGCTTTTCGAATTCATCTCGAGGGCCCACGCGAGGGCCACGTTTTCTAATTCTTTGTGCGGAACGACGGCATTGACCATGCCCATTTCAAAAGCCTCTTGTGCCGAATAGTTGCGGCCCAAAAAGAAAATTTCGCGCGCGCGCTTTTGTCCCACCATGCGGGCCAAATAAGCCGAGCCATAGCCACTGTCGAAGCTCGCAACATCGGGATCCGTCTGTTTAAAAATAGCGTGCTCTTGGCTGGCCAAAGTCAAATCACAGACCACGTGCAGAGAATGGCCCCCACCCACGGCCCAGCCCGGCACCACGGCCACAACAATCTTTGGCATAAAACGAATCAAACGCTGCACTTCCAAAATATGCAGTCTCCCCAACCGCGCGAGATCCACCTTGGCTGAGCTGTCCTGGCCTTCGTACTTGTAACCATCTTTGCCACGAATTCGCTGATCCCCACCCGAACAAAAGGCCCAGCCCCCGTCTTTCGCAGAGGGTCCATTTCCCGTCAGCAGCACCACTCCGACATCTGAAGAAACCCGTGCATGTTCTAAAGCCAAATAAAGTTCATCGACCGTTTTAGGGCGAAAGGCATTGCGCACTTCGGGTCGGTTGATCGCGATCCGCACGGTCCCCTGCTCTTTGGCCCGATGGTAGGTGATATCTTCGAAATCAAAACCAGAAACTTCATTCCACAAAGAGGGATTAAAAATATCTGAAACCACAAAAACTCCTTTTTAAAGGCGATCGGTGCGCGCCCATAGTAAATGATCCGCCAAAACCAACCAGGTCATGGCTTCTAAAACCGGAATCGCCCGGGTCACGATACAGGGATCATGACGACCTTTTTTTGCGACATCGAGCACGGAACTCGTGGGCTTAAATGAAACCTTCAATAAAATATCTTCACCCGTGGAGAGGCCGCCGCGGATGCCACCGTAGTTTTCGGAATGACCTGAGTGGAAGTCCGTGCCTTTTTCTTGACCCGCGCCAAAACCGACACCCAATTCAAAGCCATTCGTTGCGCCCACGCTGAGAAAAGCCTGCGCGAAATCGGATTTCAATTTACGAAAAACAGGCTGCCCCAAAGACGCCGGCATGGAGTGAATCAATATTTCGGCGACACCGCCAAAACTTTCCCCTTCTTGCTGCGCTTTTTTCAACAAGGCTTCGACTTGACCGCTGCGCTGAGATGAAGGAAAGCGCGCTTGAAATTTTTCAATGTCTTGCTGAAGCACTTGGGCTCTTTCCGAGTCGACTAAAACAAAAGGACCCACTTGCGAGGCGTAACCAACAAGCTTCAAAGACGGCACAAGTTTCTGCACCAACATTTTCGCGACGGCCCCCGCCATCACCCGCGAGACGGTTTCACGCCCCGAAGAGCGCCCACCGCCGCGATGATCGCGATGACCAAATTTTTGCAGCCAGACATCATCGGCATGGCCCGCGCGCGCGGTTTGTTTGATCTGTTGATAGTCTTCCGAACGGGCATCTTGGTTGCGCACCATCATCGTAATGGGAGTGCCTAAGGTTTTCCCCTCAAAAACTCCGCTGAGAATTTCGACCTCATCGTTTTCAAGGCGACCCGAAATAATCTGTTCCGAAGAAGCCCGTTGGCCGGGACGGCGGCGTTGCATTTCTCTTGCCAAAAGAGCCAGGTCAAAATCTAAACCCGCAGGGCATCCATCGATCAAGGCCCCCAGAGCCGGCCCGTGACTTTCGCCGAAAGTTGTCACGCTGAAGTGAGAACCAAAGGTATTTGCCTGGGTCACGATTCCGCTCCTTTATTCCAAAAAAACTTTTGCCACTGAGCTTGGGTCAAAAACATCTGTAGTCCAGATTGATAGTTAGCGCCACAGATTTGTGCGTACTCGCGCCCCATGGAATCTTCCTTATAGTTCAAGTCGATCACCATCAAAGGCTTCCATTCCGATGGAGGCATCTGAGTTTCTGCCGCACGCGACGCCGCCCAAATCAAAACCTGCGGACTCTCGACATTTTCTTCGTCCTTTTGCGAAAGGCCTGGACGCTGCCGTCCCGTGCGCGCAGAAAAATAAGTCGCACGAGGCAAGGCCTGCTGAAGCATTTCTAAAGTTCCGCCGCCCCCCCACACACAAATATTTTTCTGCAAAGGGGCGAGCAGACCGATTCCTTCAATGAGAGCTAAAAAGCCTTCGCCGTCAGTCGAAGTGCCGATCCATTGATTGCCTTTCTTCATCAGAGTGTTCACGGCCTTCAAAAAAGGATCTGCGCACCACAGGGCCGCCGCTTCTTTATGCGGCGAAGTGACTGCCGCCCACCGCAATCCCAAGTCATCTAAAACCGGCAGAGCTTCGAGCCACTCCTCACGCAGAATTTGCACCGCGAGGACCGGTGCCCCCTGTTTCGCAAAAAACTCCAGATGCTCAAGCGGCGTGTAACTGTGCTGAACAGGATCTCCCAGCACAGCGGCAAAGGAACCGAAAGAGCTTGGCAAAGCCAACCACTCAAACAAACTTGGCTGGTCAAGAGCGGAGCCCTCGCCTTCTCGCCAATAATTAATCATCTGTCGGTCTCGCATTAAGCAGCGAAACCAACCCCAACGCCCATGGGCCGAGCGCGGCAGAAGACTTCTTTGTGCAGGCGCCTGCTGTTGCCAATCAAAAAGAATTTTCAGCTGCTCAAATTGATCGACGCGGGGACTGAATTTAACCTGCGCCACCTGGTCTTGCCAGCGATTCAAGCGGATCATCATTTCCTCTAAAGATTCGTGCTCGTGCGGATAATGCAAGGACAGAATTCTTTTTTCTAAGGGAATTTTTTGCAGAAAATCTAAAGGCGCGGGTCCCTCTAAAGACCAATCGTAAAAATCGCAGATGGGAATATTTTCTAACGAAAAATCCTTTCGGAAAGAATAAATCCACTTTTCACCCGCCAGGTCCATTAAAGCTTGATCGATTTGCTCACGCGAGAGCAGATCATCCCGCAACTCAAGCAAGATCGAACGTCCTTGAAAGCGTTCACAAAAAGAGCCCCACGCCGCCGGATTTTTAAAATGATCTGGTAAAAGAGTCAGGCAGCCACCCACGTTAGGACGAAGCGAGAAAAGAATTTCTTTTTCGATGAGCATCGCCAGGTTTTTGTATTTAAAAACCCCTTCCGGCATCGTGTAAATTTGGGTTGCCTGCGCACGATAGGCTTTCTCACGCCCCTCGGCACGCGAGGTGAACTCGGCCAGCGGAGAGCTACTCGGATTCAGGCGCGGACGGTCCAGGAAGGTCCGCCCATCTAGATCCGTCTTGCGACGCACCCACAAAACTCGTACAGAGGCAGGAATCACACTCAGATCAAAACCCGCCCCCAGGCAAATAAACATATTTTTATTTTCCTGCAGAACTTCGGCAAAAATTTGCCTTTCGAGATCGCGAAAGTAGGCTTCGCCATGGTCCTTAAAAAGCTCACCAATGTTCCGGCCAATCTTTTTTTGAATTTCGAGATCGAGATCCACAAACTCCGTGTCCATATCCGGAAGATAAAGCTGCATCCTCTGCATCAGCTCTGACTTGCCCGTTCCGCGATGACCGACCAAAACTGTGATCATGGCATGACTCCAAAAAGATCAAAAAATTCAGGAAAACTTTTATCGACACTTTCAGGATACTGGATGGAAAGAGGCGCACCCGCGCGCTTCAAAAGAGCGGCGGCCATCACCATGCGGTGGTCATGGGCGGTATCAAACAGGGGGAACGTTGGAAAATCCCGTAACGAATCGGCCAGACGGGGATTCCCGTCAATCCACATTCCGTCCGTTTTCGTCTCATGCGGAATTTCAAAGAGCCGCAGCAGCTCCGAGGTTTTTTGAATTCGATTCGATTCCTTCAAAGCTAAATGCGGAGCCCCGAACAACTGCGAAGGCCCCTCTGCAAAACTACAAAGCACGGCTAAAACCGGAAAGAGATCTGGTGTCTGCGCCAAATTCCACTCGAGTCCTCTCAAAGTTAAGCTCCGGTGAACATGGAATTTTTGCTCCTGTACGTGAATATGGCAGGCCACCCCCATCTGCTGGAGGATTTCCTTAAAGGCGTGATCGGGCTGAAGACTTTCCGTTGGAAAATTTTGAATGGTCGCTTGACCGAGCAGGGCCCCCGCCGCCGCAAAAACAAAGGCGGAACTCAAATCCGACTCGGCTCGATAATTCCAGTTGGAAATTTTTTGATGGGCAGGAATTCGATAGAGATTGCCATCCACTTCCACTTGCATCCCCAGGGCACGCACGGCCGCGAGAGTCATTTCAAAATAGCCTTCTGAAATCCTTTCACCCGTGAATTGGAAACTCAGAGGGAAATCAAGTTGCCAAGAATTCAAAAGCAAAGCTGAAGCGTATTGGCTAGACTGCGAACCATCCACTAGAACGGGACCTTTCGGATCCTTCCACCCTGAGGATTGAATTTTCATTCCTTGAGAATGCAAAGATGCCGGCACATTCAGCTGTTTTAAAATATCGACAATTTGTTGCTGGGGCCGCTTCAATAAACGAGGGTGAGCCCGCAGATCCCAATCCCCCCCCTTACGCGAAGCCCGCAGAGCCATAAAACGAAAGCTCGTCCCGCCCTCGCCACAGTCGAGCGCTTGATGAGCGGAAAGCTGGCGCAAGGCCGATTTCAAAAAAACCACGTCAGCGCAAGCCGAGTCGCCTTCGATTTTCAAATCAGGAAAATAACTCTGAACGATCAAGGCGCGATTCAAAATAGATTTAGAGGCCGGCAAGGCGCCAAAAAAAGAAAATTCCTTCATAGACGGCCCTGGCGGCGACACTCGTGGAGGATCTCATTTATCCCGACATCTTCAATTTTAAATTGTCCCGGCTTCACGCAGAAAATGAACCGCACTTTCTGCGCCCTGACTTTCTTCTTATCCGCCGAAAGAATGGCCTTCATTTTCTTGAGGTCCGCCGATTTTAAAAAACCATCGGCTGAAGGCGAAAGCAGGTAACTCGACGCCCTCTGTTGTTCTAAAAGAGCTTTCTCTTTTTTAGACATCCAATGCCGATGCGCCCCCCAGTCCAAAGCAAAACGCAAACCGTAATTAACAGCAATTCCGTGAGGCAAGGAAAAAAGAGTCTCAAAGACATGGCCCATGGTATGCCCAAAATTCAGCAGATGCCGGTGCCCCGATTTTTCCAAAGGATCCCGGGCCACAATTTTATTTTTCGCCGCAATCGCCGCCGGCAAAAACCTCCAGAGGTTTTCGGAAGTCAGCGTGGAGCTCGAGAGTTGCCGCCAAAACGATCCGCCTTGCAGCAAGGCCACTTTATAAATTTCAGAAAAAGCTTCGTGGCAACGAATCTCTGGCTGGGCGAGCAAAATTTCTTTCACCAGAAAAATCTTCTGGGCTGCATAAAAGCTGCCGATTTGGTTTTTGATCCCACCCACGTTCAAAGCGGTCTTTCCCCCGTGAGAGGAATCAATGGCCGCGAGCCAAGTGGTCGGAATATGAACAAGTCCTACGCCCCGCTTGAAAACACTCGCCAGGAAACCGCCAAAATCCCCGACGCTTCCGCCGCCAGCGACGACGAAGATCAAATTTCGACTGGACAGATTTTGCGTCAGATGAGCGATTTGACGAACATGCTGGGGGAATTTTTCGACGGCCTTGAGCTCTTCGCCCGAACGGACCGGGTAGGTATTTTTGAAAAACCGTGACCACCTTAGAAAAGCCGTCGATTTTTTTTCAAGAATTTGATCGTAGATCAGAACAAAATCGGAGTCCACAGCACCTAAATCACGCAGGGGCGGGAGCTTGGGAGTAAAAGTCAGGGCGCTCTTTCGCATGGCGAACTATTGGTATTCTTTTTTAGCTTTGTCGTAGGATTCCGACAATTTTTTTATAGCCGCGCTCATACCATTTTTCATCTCGGTCCAGGCCTTGCCGCTGCTGTTTTTAAATTCCGTCAATTTCTTGCTAAGCTCTTTCTGTCGAGCCTGCAGAGCCTCAATTTGCTCGTCGCTGGTTTCCTTCGCTTCGCCCACTTTATTTGCCGCTTTGACTTTCAACTCAGCAATTTCTTCTTTCAATGAATTAAGACTCTTCTCCATATTTTTTTGCACTTGCTCTTTTTGTTCTTTGGAATAGTCCGCTGCCGTTTCGAGAGCCTCCTTCGACTTTTGCTTCACGTCGGCGGATGTGGTCGCTTGCACTGGTTCTGCCAACACAAGACTAGAGGAAAATAACGCCAAAACAAAAATGGACTTTAAAAGAGCCATGGGGACCTCACTTGAATTCAAGAATATTAAACGCCTTATAGGCGCCTTTGCAACAGTCATCTCCATCTTCTACAATTGCCAATTCACCGGGGCAATTCCATGGGACTTGAGGTATGAATTCGTTTTCGAGAAGGGCTTTGTCCCGAAAAAGCCGCGATGGGCCGACAGCGGCGAGGGGTGCGGAGACATCATCACGTGGTGCTTTTTCTTATCAACGAAGGAGGCTTTTTTCTGGGCGTAGGAGCCCCAAAGAATGAACACGATATGCTCACGCTCCTCATTCAATTTCGCAATCACCTGATCAGTGAATTGCTCCCACCCCTTGCCTTCGTGGGCATTGGCCTGCCCGTCTTCAACGGTAAGAACGCTGTTGAGCAACAATACACCCTCCTTCGCCCAGGGCACCAGTGAGCCTGACTTCGGAAGTTCGCAGCCCAGATCACTCTGTAACTCTTTAAAAATATTAAGCAGCGACGGCGGAAAGCGAAGGCCTGTCTTCACCGAAAAACACAAGCCCTCGGCCTGTCCCGGGCCATGATAGGGATCCTGTCCCATGATCACCACTTTGACATTTTCGAAGGGCGTTAAGTTCAAAGCGGCGAACCAATCGTTCGCGGGCGGATAGATGACCTTCTTCGCATCGTAACGTGAGCGCAAAAATTCTTTGAGTTTCACCATATAAGGTTTTGTGAACTCATCGATAAGTTTTTCTTTCCAAGAACTCGTGATCTTAATTTGAGACATGCCGCCCACCGTCGATGGTCTAAAGAGGTCCAGGTTCGGGATTTTAGATCAAAGCTAGTGGTTTTCAATTTATTTTTTTTGAAGCCAAGAACTTGACCAGACAAAAACGATACACATTGTTACAATGGAGTTAACTGGAACAAGGAGGAAATTATGGCAAGCCTTCTGAACCCGAACATAGAACTGCTCGATAACAACCCCGAGGTTAAGTCTTACATTTACCAGCAGATTTCTGAATTCGAACCCTTCGTGACTCCTGAGACTGTGATCGCCGTTTTGGCTAAAGATCCGGAAAAACTCGCGCTTCAGTATGAGACAGACGGAAAAGATTTCGATTCGAAAAAAATGCGCGAGATGTATCGTATCGCGATCTCTTTGAGCGAAGGGAAGTCGAAAATCCACGCCGAGGCGATCGATGGAAATGTTTTCACCGCGATTCGCATGGCCAAAGAGAACCTGATTCAAAAATTAGTTTTGATTCAGGACAGCGTCGTCACCCAGCAGGAGCGTCAAATGGAGATCAACCACTTCCTGCAAAATCCCGTCCTGCATTAGTTTTTTAATTGTTCTTTCACGACAACTCCCTTCATAATCGTTTTTTTGAAGGGAGTTTTTTTATGTACAATGCCCAGATGCCTTACCGTTCTCTCGGAAAATGCGGCACGCGCGTGAGCGCCTATTCTCTCGGCGGATGGACCACCTTCGGAGGCAGCGTCAAGGATGCCGCCGATGTCAAAGGGATCCTGCGCTTGGCCTACGACTCCGGAGTTAATTTTTTCGATATCGCTGACGTTTATGCGAACGGCGAGTCGGAAAAAATCATGGGCGCTGCCCTGAAAGAGTTTCCCCGTCATGAACTTGTCATCTCATCTAAAGTTTTTTGGCCCATGAGTGAGGACATCAACGATAAGGGCCTTTCCCGCAAACATATTTTGGAATCCGTCGATAAGAGCCTCAAACGCATCGGCACAGATTACCTCGACATTTATTTTTGCCATCGCTTCGATCCGGAAACTCCCCTTGAAGAAACGATTCGTGCCATGGATCACCTGGTCCACAGCGGGAAAGTCCTCTACTGGGGGACGAGCGAGTGGACGGCCGAACAGCTCTCGGCCGCCTACGAGATCTGCGAGCGGGGCGGCTATTACAAGCCCCAGGTCGAACAACCCCAATACAATTTGATCAACCGCCAAAAGGTAGAAGAAAATCTTTTGCCACGCACCCGGCAACTCGGCCTGGGCGTGGTCACCTGGTCGCCTCTAGCCTCGGGCTTACTCACGGGCAAGTACGAAAATGGCGTGCAAGGGGGACGGCTTTCCCGCATGGAATGGCTGAAGGAAGCCATCTATACGAAACAAAATATTGAGCGGGTTAAACTCATGAAAAACATCGCGGAAGAGCTTCGCTGCTCGCGCACGCAATTGGCCCTCGCCTGGGTGGCGGGACAAGAGGGCATCAGCAGCGTGATCCTCGGGGCCACAAGTACCGAGCAGCTGCAAGAAAATTTAGGCGCTTTGAAGGTGGCCTTCTCGCCGGAAGTCGATCGCGAGCTTAAAAAGATATTTAGTTTCGCCTGATTCTTGACGGACTCTGCTTGCGCATGAGAAAAAATCCTATGCGGCCCGGAGAACGTCTCAATACCTTCAGTCATCTTATTGCCACGGCTCTCGCGTTTGCGGGAACCGCAGTGCTGTTATTCTTAGCGGCCGCCAAAGGCGATCCGCTGCGCCTCATCAGTTTCAGTATTTACGGCATCACCACCATTGGTCTTTATTTTTTTTCGACCCTTTATCATAGCGCCCCTCAAGGTCCGACGAAGGACTTCTACCGAAAATTAGACTATACGGGGATTTACTTTAAGATCGCGGGCAATTACACGCCCTTTATGCTGATCACCCTCAAAGGCTGGAGTGGTTGGTCCATTCTGGCCCTGGTGTGGATCCTCGCTGGCTTCGGGATCGCACAGGAATTAATTCTAGGCGAGACCACGCGCAAATGGAGTTTCTTTATTTACGGCGTAATGAGTTTATCAGCTGTAGCCGTCGTTGATCAGCTGGCCCACGCGCTGCCACTCAAAGGATTTTTATTCATCCTAGCGGGTTATATCTGCTATGCGGTGGGCACCGTTTTTTTCTTTAACGACGAACGCATCAAACATGGACACGGCATCTGGCATCTGTGCGTCGTTGCTGGAGCGTGCTTCCAGTATTTGTGCCTGTTGAATTACGTCGCTTAATCTTGGGTCAGCGAATTTTTCAGTGATCTTCAGGTAAAAAAGTCTGCGAAATGTCCGCTTTTTTAATTCCCTTGGCTTCGATCTTCACCAACGTTCCGATGATATCTTGAAGTTTTTCAAAGGGGCCCAATGTCGGTGGCAGGCTTTCCTTCAACTCCATGGTGAGAACCGGAGTCGATCGCTCAAACCACATATAGCGACCCAAGCTGCCCGGAAAATGTCCCAGGGACTTCCATGGCAAATAATCAAATTTCGGTGGAGGACTGATCTTAGGCCCATCAAAATCCAAAACCTTGAGCGGCGTATGGACGGAAACGATGAAATCAGGTTTGAAATCTTCGATATGCTTCATCGCACATTTCGTCTCGGGCTCACTGGCCGCTTCGTTGCCTGGAAAGCGACGGGGATTCGCGCTGGTGGTCTTCTTCCAATAGGCATTGGCGAGCTCGTTCCAATCATGGGTCGGAAAGTTGCGATTGATGTCGATATTGTTCGCATTTGTACGCGTTTTCTTTTTTAAGCCGTCGGGGTTTAAAATGGGGATGACACGCCAATTATTACGAGAGTCGATGTCCTCTAAACGCTCCATCCAATAGCGGCCCACCGTTCCCGCCGAAGTTTCATCACCATGGATCAGACTAAAAACAAGAATACGTTTAGCTTGGGGATCCTTGCCGATTTTTTCATAATGATAAATGGGTCGGCCATCGACACTGACGCACAGATCTTCCACTTTGGCCTTCGCGCAGGCCTGCCGCAAAAGCTTATCGTCACTGGCCCCTGGGAACTTCTTCAGCTCCGTCACGCATTCATCCGTCAGATTTTTAAAATCCGCCTGGGCAAGAGAAGAGCTCAAAAAAAGGGCCATAGTAGCTAAAATAAGATACTTGTTCATGTGATATCGAGCCCTTCCACCGAATTTATTAAATCTATTATCTGCCGAGCGCGGCACCTTCTCAAGCTGAGAAATAAAAATCTATGTCACAATTTGAGAATCTTCAATATTCGACTAAGGTCCTGGACAGTTTCGACCGTAATAACAGTGTGGCATTTACGAATCAAAGGTTGGAGGAGCATATGGTACGTAGAGGTGGCTTTAGTTTCGTGGCGATGTTGGTTATTAACCCGGTGGTCATTCTTTTTTATCAGAATTGCGCCATGACCCCAATGAGCCAGGCTTATCGTGCCACTCCCCCTCCGCGTGAAGTCAGCTCCGTTTCTTCTCAGGCAACCACACCCCCCGTGAAGCCGAAAGCCACGCTTGAGGCCTGTGCCGGAGCGAAAGCGTCCTGCACCTCGGCTTCTGTCGAGTAGTATTCTATAGACCCTAGACTTGTGAATCCCATAACTGCGCGCTAGACTTAAATGGCGTGGTCTAAGATGGACCTGCCATGAAATGGCTTTAGCGAAGTTTCTTAGGGGGATTCGTGAGAAAATATTTATTTTTAGCTGCCTTATCGCTGTTTGCTTTTGTTGGATGCAACAAGAGTGGCGGAAATAACAATAATAATACGGTCGGCACGGGTGTCGTCAATGGAGTCGTGACAACCGCAGCTGGAACTTACGTGATGGCGGGAACACTGACCATGATCAGCCCGAATTGCGGAGGCGTCGGCGCCGCGACCATCTCCGTTTCACTCTACGGTGGTGGCGGAGGTTATCCCTATGGAGGCGCGCAAACTCCCACCGGCACAACTTCGGTTGGCGTCGGCGGAACATTTAGTTTAGGCGTTGCGGCCGGAAGCTATTTGCTGACCGCTCAAGGGGGATCTTGCACCGTAAGTGCGATCTGCCCCGCTTTAACAAATGGACAACAAGGCTATCAAATCTGCTTAGGGTCGACATGCTCTACCTATAGCTACGGCGGCTACAGCGGTTACCAAGCGTCTTCTTGTCAACAGCCCTACTATCGTATGCTCGCAAGCTCAACCTCACTGGCCAGTCGTGATCCCGCCCATGGCGATATCGCAATCGACTCCGCTAATATTTATTTCACGGCAGGAAAAGCGACTGCGCTGGATCTCGGTGTGAATTTAACTGCAGGCAATAGCCTTTTAGACTCGCATCCTCAACTCGGCGAGGGCTGGAAGGGAACGATCGCGGCAGACAATTCGGTGAAAGTGGGCGCGGCCTCTGCCGATCATCTGTCTTATTCCGTTCAAGTCGATGCGAACTTACTTCAGTGGGACGCGGGATTTTGTGACACGAACGCGGCGGCCTTGCAGAAGTCGATTGATTACTTAAAGCAAGCCGGCCTCAGTGACAAATCGACGCAGGCCTTTGAAGTGGCTTGGGTGGTCAGCAAATACGCAGACAAAGTTTGCGTCTATCCTCAAGGACAAAGCGCCGTCGAAGCGGTCGCTCCTTACAAGGGCAGCTCAAAAATGTCCGCCTCTCGCGTTTGGTTGGTGGTATTGGCAGAAAGCCAAGTCTCTGCGACCAATTCTAAGTTTTCAAAGAAGATCGCAAAGCTGGTTTCTCGACCTAAGTCAGATGCCGTAGCCGCCCTTAAAAAGCATTTGCCGACTCGAAAAATCGCCAGTGATAGCGATATCTTAGCAGACGAATGGGGCCTCGGCTCCGTGATCGAAAAATAGTTTTTTAAAAGATCTTCTTTCAGGGCTTGACTTACACATAACTTACAGTGTAGATTGATATGTAAGTTATGACAAAGAAATCGCCCTTCCCCCTACCCCCCAGTTCCCCTTCGGCTTCTCCCGCGAAGCCGGTTCCGAAGTCTTCGGAGAGGCCCCTGCCTCCTCCGCTGACCTCGAAAGAGAAAGCTGTGCTCGAGTTTATCGAGGAAAGTCTTTCGGGCTCGGGCATTTCTCCGTCTTACCAAGAAATTAAAGATCACTTTGGTTTAGCTTCGTATAATTCGGTTCAGAACTATCTGAAGCAGTTGACGAACAAGGGATATGTTTCCATCCCGCTGAATCAAAAACGCGCCATTCAGGTTCTGCACTCTTCTCAAACAGTGCAAGAACATATGCAACTGAAGGCGGCGCCCCCTCACTTAGTCTCGACGAAGACAGGGTCTCCTCGCGCTCAGCTCCTCCAAGCCCGCGGTGAGATCCTGTCGCTTCCCCTTCTGGGGAAAGTTGCGGCGGGACTTCCCATTGAAGCCTATGAATACGATGAATTTATTGATGTTCCCCCTTCGATGGTTCGTAATCCCACGAAAACTTTTGCGCTGAAAGTTCAAGGGCGATCGATGATTGAGGATGCCATTTCAGATGGAGATCTCATCCTGGTGCAAAAGCAGAGCGCAGCTAGCAATGGAGATATCGTCGTGGCCACCGTTGATAATGAGGCCACGGTCAAAAGATTTTATACTCATAGCAACCGCGATCTCAAAGCAAAGCACCTGCTCGGAGAAATTCCAAAATCCCTCGAAAAAGTAGAGCGTATCATCGAACTGCGTCCTTCCAATTCTTCGATGAAATCCCTCTGGTATCATCCCGATCAGGTGGAAATTCGCGGCGTCGTCGTCGGCCTTCTGCGTAAATTCTGATTCATTTTCAAAGACCCTTCAGACCTGTTGGCTCTTCTCCGTTTTTCCATACAGTTGGGCATAGAGGAATACAAAACGAGTTGTACGTCTGATCAGTTCTTCGGCTGACGTTTCATGCAAAATGCGATCGAAGAAAAAAAGTCCATCCATATATGTATCTATGTTCTGACAAAGTTCGTGGACATCAGAACCTGCCTTCAACCTCCCTAAGTCGGAAAGTCTCTGCACTCTTTCTATCAGTTTAGGATCCAACTGCATGGGAACTGTTTCAAGAATACGACGTTTAAATTTCTTATCGACAAGCGCCTGAGAAAGAATCAAGCGCGCGAAATCTTCATGGATACAACCCGCCTCAATGCGGTCTCGAACATATTTATCCAGCTCCGCACTTAAGCTGTCTTGAGGGGGATAAGTCAGATCCTGATTTATAAGCTCTGTCACAAACTTCTGCGTGATGGCGATGAGCAGGCCCTCTTTACCGTCGAAGTAACGACCAATGAGGGACTCATTCACGTCCGCTTTTTTAGCGATCATTTTTGTCGTTGAGCCACTGAAGCCATGCTTGGAAAAAATCTCTAACCCCGCGTTGATCAAACGCTCTTCGGAGGCGCCGCGGTCTCTTTTTTTACACTTGAAAAGGCCCAGGCCTTTGGCTTGAGAGTTCTTATTTTGAGATGTTTCACTCATTGAAAACCTCCTGAGAAAAGATATAACATGTTGAAATACCTTTACTTTATATAAAGTATCATAATGTCCATCCAGTTTCAATAAAGTAATTGATTGCATACTTATCATATTTCTATTAATTTAAGTAAGTAATCGATTACATATGGAGAGTCACCCATGGATAGACCTGATATCATTAAAATAAGCAGCCTCTTGTTGATCGCAGCGGCCTTACTGGCGACCCACAACTCTTCTGCTTTGAGCCTCAATGAGTATCTGAGCCAAGTGAAGCAGGAGAGCCTAGGGGTGAAGGCTTCTAACGAACAAGCCTCAGCCTCGGCCTTGCAAAAGCGCGAAGCCGATCTCTACTTCACCCCGAAGTTGTTTGCCAACGCACAGATCGGCAATGACGGGAAAATTCCTTTTGCCTCACCCATCGAATACAGCAATCTTAAATTGCAAAATTACTCTTTAGGGGTGTCCCAAGAGTTCAGCTTTGGGTTGCAGACGAAGCTCTCTTATGCCCTCAGTAAGACGGAAGTGGACGGGGCTGTTCTGCCGGCGGGCACGCCGAATAGTTTTTGGGAGGCCACTCCCCTCGTGGAGCTCACCATGCCTCTCTGGGGCAAAGGATTCGGTCGGGATGCACGGGCCAATGAGGAACTCCTCCGCAGCCAAAATGAAGCGACCATGCTCGTTGCCCAGGCCCAGAATGAGGCTTACCTCGTTCAAGCCGAGGCGGCTTACTGGAATCTATCGTCGGCCAGCGAAGTGGTGGAGGTGCAAAACCGCGCTTCCATGCAGGCGCAAAGTATTTTGGATTATGTCAGCCGCAAGGCGCACATGAATTTGGGAGAAAATGCCGATGTCCTCCAGGCCAAAGCATTGGTAGAGGCCACCACATTTCAACTTCAACAGGCAAAAAATTCTCAAAAGGCCGCCCGCAGAACTTTCAATACCTATCTCAATAGGGATGCAGAGCAACCTGCGGGCGACCTCGATCCCGTTAACTTCAATTCACTACAGACCGTGGTGGTCCCCACCAGTCAGCCCGGTGACCGCCGTGATGTCAAAGCGGCTGAGGCCCAAGCGCGACTGGCCCGTTCATCAGCCCAGATCGCAGCCGAGAAAAATAAACCCACCGTGGATCTTTATGGAAGTTATGCTTTGAACGGTCGTAACGAAGAACTCAATGAGACCTTGAAGGCCGCTGGTCGCACCGAACACGACACGTCCTTTGTGGGAGTTCGTCTGAACGTCCCCTTGAATTTCAGCGCCAGTTCGGATGCCCGCGCGGGCGCCCTGAGGGCGGAAAAAGCCGCAGACTATTCCTATCAATTCAAACGCTTTACCCAACAACAGGATTGGACCAATTTAGTGCAGCAGTTGAGTGAGGCGAAAGAGAGCCTGCGTTTAGCGGCCAACATTGTGAACGCCCAAAAAGCCAAGCTCGACAATGAGAGAACCCGTCTCCGCCAAGGTCGAACCACCACTTACCAGGTTCTGCTTTTTGAGCAGGATTTTTCGCAATCTGAAGTGACCCGCGTCCAGGCGGCCGCTCAGATTCTGAGTCTGCAAGCGCAAATCAAACTTTATCAAACCTCGAACGAAGGGGGTCAATAATGAGTTTACCCAAACTCTCCATCAGCCGACCGATCTTAATCACATGTATCACGATTGCCATCGTGGTGGTGGGCTGGGCTTCGTTCAAGTCCATGAGCATTGATTTGTTTCCAGACGTCAGCATTCCCATCATCACGGTGCAAACCACGTATCAAGGCTCAGGCCCCTCAGAGATTGAAACTCTGGTCAGCCGTCCCATTGAAGAAGAGGTGAGCACCATCTCTGGCATCAAACGTCTCACTTCGAAAAGTTTAGAAGGCGTGAGCCAGGTGATCGTGGAATTCAACAGCAGCGTGGACGTGAAATACGCAGAACAGCAGGTGCGCGATAAAGTGAATATCGCCAAGGCCAAGCTCCCTACCGAGGTGGATGATCCGGTTATTCGCAAGTTTGATCCCTCGGACACGCCGATCCTCACCCTTTCCATCAAAGCGAAGGATTTAGGGGATGCGCAGCTTTTCGATATTGCCGATCAATATGTCAAACCACGCCTCGAGCAAGTCAGCAACGTGGGGGCCATTGAAATTTTCGGGGGTCGCGAGCGCGAAGTACACGTTCTCTTGGACCGAAAAAAATTATTAGCGCGTGAGTTGTCCGTGAGCCAAGTGGCAGCGCAGGTGGGCTCTTCCGGAGAAAACATTCCCAGCGGCAAAGTGGATCAGGGCGGGAAAGAGTTGGTCTTCCGGGGTTTGGGTGAATTCAAAAGTGTTCCCGAAGTGGGAGACACCCTCGTGAACCTCTACGGAAACGAAGTTCCCACCCGCGTGGCTGATCTGGGGAAAGTAGTGGATACCTTGGCGGACGAAAAATCCCGCGCTTACGTGAACGGCGAGAAATCCCTCTTCTTGCAAGTCTACCGGCAATCGGGTTCTAACACGGTCAAAGTGGCCGAGGATGTGATCAAACAGTTGGATCGCATGGCTCCGGAATTGACGAAGCTTGAAGGGGCTCCCAGCACCCATATTATTTCTGATGCCTCTATTAAGATCAAAAATAACTTAGAAGACGTTTATGAAACGATCTTCATCGGTATTATTTTGACCGTGATCACGGTGTTCTTCTTTTTGGGAAGCGCGCGATCCACCCTCATCACAGCGCTATCCTTACCTATTTCGCTCATTGGGTCCTTCATCATCATGAAGGTGGCGGGCTTTTCGATCAATATCGTCTCTATGCTGGCCCTCACCTTGGCCGTTGGACTTTTGATCGATGATGCCATCGTGGTCATCGAAAATATCTATCGTCGCATGGAACTGGGCGAGACCTCTATCACTGCCGCAGAAAAGGGAACCACCGAAATCCAAATGGCCGTTATGGCTATCACCTTGGTGGTCATCGCGGTGTTTATTCCGGTGGGAATGATGTCGGGAACCATCGGGCAGTTTCTCAAGCAATTCGGAATGACGGTGGTTTTCTCCATGGCCATCAGTTGGTTTGTCGCGATGACGATCATCCCCATGCTCACGGCTTACTTTGGTGGAGAGGGGCACGCCGGAGCTCACGCCCATCCAGGGGTTCCCACATTTTACGATAAAACTTTGGGCCGTCTGGTCAGGGGCTTTGACCGACTGCAATCGGGTTTAGAGAATATTTATGAAAAATTCCTGCGGGTGACACTCAGCTATCCACTCTCAACCATCGGCACCACCCTCTTGGTGTTTGCGCTCAGTCTTTATTCCATCACCAAAGTCCCCGGCGGTTTTATCACCGACGATGACAGCGGAGAATTCACGGTGACCTTGGAAATGGCTCCGGGTACCAGTCTTGATGGCATGAATAAAATGGGCGACAAAATTGACCATGTCATTCGCGCCAATCCCGAAGTCAGCTACACGGCCGTGACCATCGGGAGTTTGTACGGTGAGTCCAATAAATCCAATTTCTACGTTCGCATGAAAGAACGCAAAGAGCGGGGCAATGTGACCACGGAGCAATTTCGGGATAAAATCCGTGGCCAGCTGGCCTCTTATAAGGAAGCGAATCCCATCGTGAAAAGATACGACGCTTCGGGCGGCATGGGAGATCAGCCTTTCATGTTGAATATTATCTCTGCAGACCCTAAACAGCTTGAAGTTTCGGCCATGAAGATTCTCGAGAAATTGAAGGTGGATCCGCGCCTCAAAGACATTGATACGAATTTCCGTCCCGGAAAACCCGAGATGCAAGTTCACCTGAAGGCCGGCGCTGCAAAAATGTACGGCATCAATACCAAAACCATGGGGCAAGAGCTGCGCGCCCAAGTGGAAGGCTTAACTCCCGCTAAATTCCGTGAGCGCGGCCGCGAGTACGATGTGCGCGTGCGTCTGTTGCCGGAGCAAAGGGATCTCGCGGCGGGCTTTCATGCGGTTTACGTTCCGAATGTGAATCGAAAATTGGTGCGTCTTTCTGACGTGGCCAATGGAGATTTGGCCTCGGGGCCTGCTTCCATCGAACGTCAGGACCGGGGTCGGTACATTCAAATCACCGCGGGCCTTGCGCCGGGAGCAGGTTTAAATGATGTGGTGAACGATACGGTGAAAGCCATGAGCTCAGGCGACACGGCCTTCCCTTCCAGTGTTCGGTACACCTTCGGGGGTGACGCCGAGAATATGCAGGAGTTGATCACGTCCACGGTCTTAGCATTGGGCTTTGCCATCATGTTCATCTACCTGATTCTATCCAGTCTCTATGAGTCCTTCATCACGCCGATCACGATCATGGTGGCTTTGCCGTTGGCGTTGTCGGGGGCTTTCTTAGGCCTGTTCCTCATGCATGAAACAATGACCATCTTTGCGGTGTTTGGTTTCTTTATGCTGATTGGGGTGGCCGGTAAAAACGGAATTTTACTGGTGGAGTACACCAATCAAATGATGGCGCAAGGGAAATCCCGTGCGGAGGCCTTGGTGGAAGCCGGAAAAACCCGCCTGCGCCCTATTCTCATGACATCCTTTGCCTTGATCGCAGGAACTTTACCCGTGGCCATCGGCTTCAGTGAGGCTTCAAAATCCAGAACGGGCATGGGCGTGGCCATCATCGGCGGGATTATTTCTTCGACTATTCTGACCCTGATCGTAGTGCCTGCCGTGTTCACCTACATCGATCGCTTCAGAGTATGGGCCAACGGTTTTGGCGGTAGACTCACTTCGAATCGCAAACCCGCAACGGATCGGCATGTGGAAGTACAGGTAGGTGGTGACGAAGTTCCAGCACCGGTGCAGGAAGAGCTGTTTTCCTAATTCAAGGATCATTTTGGGAACTGGTCCCCTACGCTGTTGATGAGAGAGAGTGGTCGCAGACTTGCTCTGCTCTCTCGGTCATGCTGGTTACTTGACCCATTGTCACTTACAGAACGTCTTCCGGAGAACGGCCCTTGATCGTCCGGTCGGGATTCTTTCGTCGTAAAAGCGATCAGGCTCGCTTTGATTTTTACTGTTAAATGTTTAAATCTTAAGAATTAAATCTCATTTAAATAAAGATGTCTTCGTTCAGCTGTACCGGTTTTGCGAGGCTGTGTCCATCCTGTGAAGGCCTTTCTGAAGCGCTTCCTGCGCTTCAGATCTAGGTGCCGGGGAATAATTTTGTTGGAGAGTGCGAGGGGTTTTGTGTTGCGGTTTGTTTTGAGGCCACTTTTTTTTCCATCAACACTCTCAGGGTCCATTTCTTCCCGAAAAAAATTAAATCGCAAAGCTCAACTGAGGCCCCTGGTCCTTCGCACCCTCATCCCCCGCCAACCGCACCCCAATTCCGATCAAGCGAACAGGGTCATTTCGCCGCTCCCAAACTTTATCTAAGAGCAAACGAAAATCACTTTCCTCGGGCCACTTCTTTGAACTCATTTCGTGCGTCGTCCCTTTGAAATCTTGGTATTTCACCTTCACCACAAAGCCGCGGATTTTATCAGCACAGTTGGCCTTGAGCATGCGCTGGGTCCACTCTTGATACAGCATCGAAATCTGCGCCTGCCACTCTTTCAGGCTCACTAAATCCACATCAAAAGTCTCTTCAACGCTCAAGGATTTGCGCTCCCAATGGGATTCGACCTCACGCCGATCAATCCCGCGGGCGAGCTCAAACAACTCTGTCCCGCGCGAGCCAAACCACCGCACAAGTTCATGGACCTCTAACTTCTGAATATCGCCGCAGGTGACCAGTCCCCGTTCATGCATTTTCTGCGCGGTGACTTGTCCTACACCAAAAATTTTTTCGACCTTCAGAGGTCCCATAAAGGCTTCGATATCTTGGGGGCGGATCACAAACTGCCCGTTCGGCTTATTCCAATCACTCGCAATTTTCGCGAGGAATTTATTGGGCGCGATACCGGCCGAAGCCGTCAAATTCAGCTCTTCTTGAATCTGACGGCGGATTTCCTGGGCAATCAAGGTGGCGCTGCCACCCTTCTGAGCGCAGTCGCTGACGTCTAAATAAGCTTCATCCAAAGAAAGGGGTTCAATTTTTGCCGTGAAACGCTCGAGAATTCCACGTACGGCACGACTTTCTTTTTTGTAGAGGGAGAAGTGCGGCGGAATAAAAATCAACTCCGGGCATAAGCGTGCTGCACGCGAAGAGGGCATCGCCGAGCGCACGCCGAATTTACGGGCCTCATAGCTGGCCGTACACAAAACGCCGCGCGAATTCGGAGGCCCCCCAATGCCGATGGGTTTGCCTTTGAGGTGAGGATTGTGCTTCACCTCAACAGCCGCGTAAAAACAATCCATGTCAACGTGGATGATTTTTCTCATGTGTAAATTATATGTAACCAAAAGCAAAAGGTCAAGGGCTTTGGCCTAGCGCAGGCTCAGACGTTCTTTAATCCAGCGGCGAATGACGGGATATTCTTTTTCTTCAAGAACATGTTCCTTATCGAGCTCGACCCACTCCACATCGAGGCCGGCCTCTTGCAGCTTGGTCACGCCAAACTTTGTTTCCGCCAAGGGAAGAACGTCATCCTGATAACCGTGCGTAAAGAGCCAGGGCGTCTTTTCGGCCTCGGGAGCCAAGTTCGTTTTCCAGCGCGGGAAAAAATGGAAATAGCCGCTGATCCCCACCACGCCCGCTAATTTTTTAGGGTAGTTTAAACCCACGTCGGCGCTGATCAAGCAGCCTTGAGAAAAACCAAAGAGAAAAATATTTTCGCTTTTCCAACCTTGATTCTCAAGCTCATGCAGCAGATCAAAAAGCTTCGAGCGGATTTTGAGCACGCCGTCTTTTTGGTAAGGTGGCTCTCCATACCAAGTGTAGCCATCTAAAAATTTCCGTGGAGCGTTGATCAGCAAATAATTCATCTCGGGCACCTTCAGCTCTTCATCAAAAGAGTAGAAAGGACGAATGCTATCGCCCCGTCCGTGTAAAACAAGCATCAATTTATCCGATTTCTTTTTGGCCGGGATGAACTTGCTTTTAAAGATGTCTGTTTTTATCACTGCGAGACTCCAGCCACACTGGCATTTGCACAAAAGAGCGCCTGACGGGCTCGGCCTAATTCGGGATCATCCCCATTTGTTAAGCCATCCTCGATTCCAAGGCAATTGTTAAATGAAAATCTCAAGGGTAAATGCGCGGGTAAATGCGAAATTTTTATTTCGGGCGCCCGCAGTGGGTTCACGAACTGATCCACCTCGCGCACTTGCAGAGTGTCCTTAAAAGCCACACGAACGTCGGGCTCTAAACCCTTCATCTGCGGCGAACGCCCCGAAGGCAAATAGTAAAAACCCTTGGTTTCAAAGAGGGCGATCTTCTTATTTTGGGTCCAAACCTCACCCTCTTGGAAAGAGCCTTTGCCGAAGCTCGTCTCCCCCACCAGGATCCCGCGATTGAGATCTCTTAAAGCCCCCGCAACGATTTCGGCAGCACTGGCCGAACCGCTATTGATCAAGATCGCGAGGGGTCCTTTATAGGCCTGCTCTTCAGAGCCCGAAACCCGTTCATTATCCCGATCGGAGCTCAGGTAGCGAATTTCAAAAATATTGACGTCAGGGCCTACGAATAAACTCGCCACGCAGGCGGCCTCTTCCATCTGACCACCGGGGTTGTCCCGCAAATCAAGCAACAAGCCGCGGATATTTTGTTTGACCAAGGCATGAATGGCTTCCTTGGTGCGCTCGCAGGTCTGCCGAGCAAATTTGTTAATCGTTAAAACGCCCACGGGCCTCAGTCCCTCCAAGATTCGCATGGTCACGGTAGGGATGGTGCTTTGCTCACGCAAAATAGCGAAGGACTTCTCTTCGCCTTGACGAGAGATGCCGATGTGGACGGTCTGACCAATTTCACCACGCATCATTTCATTGAGTTTGGCAGGCAAGACTGAGCCCACGGGGACTCCTCCGATATCCACAAGGATATCCCCCTTGTGCAAGCCAGCCTTTTCGGCAGGGGCGCCCGCAAAAATTTTACGGATGAAATATTTTTTATCGAGACGGCCCAGAATCACTCCTAGGGAGGCCGATTTGCTATCCGCCTTTGAGACCACTTCGCGGTAAAAAGCGATGGGCATCAAGTAAGTATGCGGATCACGAAAGACCGAGATAAATCCGTTTAGTCCCGCACCGATGACCATACTGCGTTCACGGTTTTTGATGTAGTGGCTATCGAGATCCTTCCAAATCGGTACGAACGAAAGGTGCACGGCCTTGTCATTTTGCTCGGTGAAGAAACGCTTCCAGGGCGCGAGGATTTCGCGCTCCGAGGTGGCATCGCTGCCTCGTGCCGGTATCAATTTCCCGTCGACGCTGACCTGCAAATTGTACCGACCGGCCATCGATACAAGGGCATTGGCGCAGGCGAGGAAGTAACGCTCCGAGCTCGAGCAGGTCTGATCGTCGATCAGATCCAGCAAAGCCGTGGTGCTGACGCCCGTGTCGGTCCAGTATTGCTCAATCGAGCCCGCCTGGGCCGTTTCGCTGTGGTCACGCCAAGCTTGAAGACTCACCCCCATGGCGAGAACTATTAAAGAGTATTTGAAAAACTTGGGCGAACGTACCACAGACTGCATCCTCCCCGGATAGCACAGACCAAAGCAACGGTTATGCCTGACGTAGCCTGGGTGGCTTCGACTTGAGGTGAATTTTAAGAAGAAAATTCAGTCTTGTGCAGAGACTTAACGCCCCGTCATAGGGGCTCTCTGCCTGGTGTCTTTTTGTAGAATTTATATTAGATTGGAAACCTGCTCGTTGGAGCCTTCTACATAAGGTTGGACTATGATTATTGTTACCGGAGCAAACGGCTTTATTGGCAGCGCCATGGTTTGGGAGCTCAATCAAAAAGGCGTCAAAGATATCGTCTGCGTCGACACCGTGGGATTGGATGAACGAAACCTCCTCAAAAAGCGCCAGTACGGTTTGTTTTTGAAAAAAAATGACCTCTGGAAATTTCTTGAAACCGATGATGTTCGCCAAAGTGTGACGTGGATCATCCACATGGGAGCTTGCTCCTCGACGACGGAAACCAATCAAGAATTTCTTCTCGAAAACAATACGCAATACACCCAACGGATTTTTGAGTGGTGCACCCAGAACGGAAAATCCTTGATTTACGCTTCGAGCGCCGCGACCTATGGCGCAGGCGAATTGGGTTTTGACGATACGATCGATTCGGATCGGTTGCGACCGCTTAATCTGTACGGTGAATCGAAGGTTCTGTTTGATCGCTGGGCCGTGAAGCAAACGAAGACGCCCCCCAACTGGTACGGACTTAAATTTTTCAATGTCTTCGGGCCGAATGAGTACCATAAAGAATCTATGTCCAGCGTGGCCTACAAGGCCTTTCATCAAATCAAAGAAAAATCTTCCCTGGGACTTTTTAAATCCTACAATTCCAAATACAAAGACGGCGAGCAGATGCGGGACTTTGTCTACGTCAAAGACGTGGTGGGATGGATGGCCGAACTCATGGATAAGCGCCCACAAAATGGCATCTACAACATGGGCTTCGGTCAACCACGGACCTGGCTTGATTTGGCCAAAGCCGTTTTTTCAGCCATGGATAAAGAGCCCAAAATCAATTGGCTCGAGATGCCCGAAAACATTCGTCATCAGTACCAGTATTTCACGGAGGCACGCACCGAAAAATGGCTGGCGCAAGGTCTTTCCACGGCAAAATGGCCTTTAGAAAAAGCGGTCGAGGACTACGTGAAAAATTACCTTGCTGCAGAAGATACGCTGCTGTGATTTATGGAGAATAATTTTTTACCGCCCCATTTGCGCAAGTACGTCGTCACTCAAAATTACGAGAAGTACACGCCCGTTGATCAAGCGGTCTGGCGCTACATCTTGCGCCAACTGCGAACCTTCCTAGCCGAGCATGCGCACGAAAGCTACCGCGAGGGTTTAGAAAAAACCGGAATCGAAGTCGAACGCATCCCCAAAATTGAAGACATCAGCGCGAAGCTTGAAACATTCGGATGGCGCGCCATTCCCGTCAGTGGTTTCATTCCGCCGGCGGCCTTTATGGAGCTTCAGTCCTTGGGTGTTCTGCCCATCGCTTCGGATATGCGCACGATGGATCACCTGCTGTATACGCCTGCCCCCGATATCGTGCATGAAGCCGCGGGGCATGCGCCCATCCTTATTCACCCCCAATTCGCACAGTACCTTCGCCAATATGCCCAGGTGGCGAAAAAAGCTCTTTTGAGCAAAGATGATTTGGCCCTCTACGAAGCCATTCGTGATCTTTCAGATTTGAAAGAGAACCCCTCCTCCACCCCGCTGCAAATTCAACAGGCCGAAGAAAAACTCGCGGCCGTTTCTAAAAGTATCACGATCCTGTCCGAGGCGAGCGAGCTTTCCCGAATGAATTGGTGGACGGCCGAGTATGGTTTGATTGGCGACATTAAAAATCCAAAAATTTTTGGCGCCGGTTTGCTTTCGAGCGTGGGCGAATCGCGTTTGTGTTTAAGTGACAAGGTGAAGAAAATCCCTTTGACCGTCGATTGTATCAAAATGGGTTACGATATCACCGAACAGCAGCCGCAACTTTTCGTCACCCCTGATTTTGCGACCCTCACAAAAGTTCTGGACGAAATGGCTGAAAAGATGGCCTTCCGCCGGGGGGGACTTTTCGGTTTGAACAAAGCCATTGAAGCCGGCACCATCAATACGGCCGAGCTTTCTTCAGGCCTGCAGATTTCCGGGCAAATCAGCGAAGCTCTGATCACACCCGAGAAGATGGTGGCCTACCTCAAAACTCAAGGGCCGACGCAAATCAGTTATCAAGACAAGCAGCTCAAGGGGCATGATAAGAGCTACCATGCTCAGGGCTTTGGAACTCCGATTGGAGTCCTCAAATCTTATCCACAAAGATGCCCCTCAACCTTGACTGAGCAAGAATGGCAGAAAATAGGTCTCGACATCGGCGCAAAAGTGCGGCTTGAGTACACATCAGGAGTGCAGGTCAACGGCACCGTGCAAGGTTTTTTACGACGGGAAGAAAAAACTCTGATGATCACCTTCACAGATGCACGAGTGGAATATCAAGGGCAGATTCTTTTTGATCCTTCCTGGGGACTTTTTGATATGGCTCTCGGCCGCGAAGTGACTTCGGTCTTTGGCTCGCCGGCAGATCGCGAGGCCTACGGCGAAATGGATGACTTCGTGGCGAAGCGCGTGACAGCCCCCCGTTACAACGAGAAGGAATTGCGTCTGCACAAAAATTATCAAATCCTGCGTGATTTGCGGGAAAAAAATGCCGCGGTCCTAGAACTCGAAAATCAATTGCAAAGTTTGCTCCTCCAGCATGAGCAAGATTTTCCTGAAGACTGGCTTTTGTGCCTCGAGGCCTTCGAGCTTGCCTTGCATCACAAGCTGTCGTTACGGGATCAGCTCAAAAATAAACTGGAACAATTCGCGCGGTCTTTTCCGGCGAAAGCAGATCTTATACACGATGGGCTCAAACTCGCAGGCCAGTGGAAATGAAAAGGTCCTTTGTGGTGCGTATCGTGCTGGTGCGTACGATTTACGAACGTAACGTCGGTGCCGTCTCTCGAGCCATGAGCAATATGGGTTTTACGGAACTCATCTTGATTGATCCCCAATGCGAAATGACTTACGAGGCCCAACAGGCGGCCGCCACCGGGCAGACCGGTTTGCAAAATCGCAAGGTTTATAAAAATTGGGATGAGTTTTTTCAAGAAGAACCCGAAAGCATCCGGATCTCTTTCACCGCGCGCGATGGACGAGGACGCGCGGTGCGGGATCTCGTTGAGGTCTACGAAGACGTAAAAAATCATGCTCCCGTTTTTCAAGTCACCAGCTCCCAGCCGGTGCTGGTGCATCTTATCTTTGGTCCCGAGGACTGGGGCCTGAATGCCGAAGACCTCACCCATACGCACTTCTGCGCCTGCATTCCCACCTTTGGCGAAAACTGGAGTTTGAATCTCGCGCAGGCCGCTTTACTCGCCATGTATGATTTGCGCAAAACCTGGGGAGGCCAACGCACTTCACTAGACGGTCAGCAAGGCGAACGCGTAAAGGCCGTGGGGAGCTTACTACCGGATCAAACAATTAAAACCTGGCTACTTGAAATGGGTTTTGACCTCAGCAAAAAAAAGATCAATGCCTACACCGTCCTTCGCCGAATGCTTTTGCAGAATACACCGACTAAAAAAGAAATCATCGTTCTCGAAGCTATTCTTCAGCAGAGCATCCGCAAGTTACGAGAGTGGAAAGAGTTTCAGAAAAACTCATCTGCGCAAAGTTCAAATTCTGATTAGAATTCTAAACATCCTAGCCGATGTCCTCGCGGATCTCAGCCTCACGCGTATGCGCGAAATGCACCCGCTCATCAAGACGCTGTAAACATTCGACGATGCTGAGACCCAAATCATTCAAGGCACCGATGCGCTTCACCATGACTTCATCCTCGGCGCCTAATTTACGGATTTTTTCTAGTTGAGTCGAATTGATTTCAATTTCGCGTGTAAGTTTTTCGAGCTGTTGATTGAGCTGTTTTCGATCGTCACTTAAAGTCCGCATAATTTCTTTGACCTGATCCAGATTCAAAGGTTCCAATTGGCCCGTTAAAAAAGGATCTTCTGATTTTTTACTGCTTTCTTTTCGGACGGAATCCCAGAAAAGACGCCACTCATTTTTGAGTGCTCGCATCAGCGAAGGTCGATGGCCATCAGACATAGATAAAAAACATCCTTACAGATTTAATTTCTAAACCTGATCCCATTCTAGCATAGAAGCCCTGCGTTTTTACAAGATGGGATTGGTCTAGATTCGGTGAAGGGCAATAAACTAGCGAGATAACTCTATATTAGGATAATTTACACGCCCCGTAACAAAAATATCGAAGGCGAATTGCTGAATTTTAACGTGTTGGAGCGTGATCTTTTCTTGCATGCTCGCAATCTTCAAATGGCTCGTCCAAGAAATCGAGCCACCGGCACCCATGAGGATCGGAGCTTGAAAAAGAAGTAAGCGATCGATGTGTTTTTCGCGTAAAAAAATATTTGCGGTCTGCGCCCCGCCCTCGATCATCAAAGAACGCAGACCCTTGTTCCACAATTCTTCATGCAAATGGTTGAGATCGAGATCTCCCCATATTTGCATGTTCACCCAACAGATCTGCGGCCGACGCTCCATCTGTTGAATTTGCGGTTCGAGAGAGGGCCTTTGCACGGCGGCCAAGCACCAGATCACATTTTGATCTTCATGCACAGAAGCAATTTTCAATTGAGGATAGCGAAAGAGCACGGCGCCATCAGGATCCAGCACCACCACCTTGTTTGTTTTCTTCACTTGAGGATGACGGATGTTCAAAGCCGGGTCATCAACTCGCAAAGTATTGCTGCCGATCAGAACCGCATCATAGTGCGAACGCAGTTGATGAACATACTCGCGAGATTGTGGGCCGGTGATCCAATGGCTCTCACCGCTTTTTAAAGCAATTTGCCCGTCCAGGCTTGTTCCTAATTTCAAAGCAATGAAAAGCTTTTTCTGGCGGAAGTTTTTGAGGAAAATTTCGCAGACGTCTTCTAGTTCATTCTGAATGGCTTGATTCCGTTCCGGATCCTCATCGTGAAAAACTTCGGCCTCGATACCAGCGGCTTTTAACAACGTCGCCCCTTGGCCTGCCACCAAAGGGTTGGGATCGATCAAACCAAAGGTGACTTTTTTGATCGGTAACCTTGCAAGGGCCTTGGCGCACGAAGGGGTTTTCCCTTCGTGCGCGCAGGGCTCTAAAGTGACGATGACATGGGCTCCGCGTAATTGAACCTCGTTCAAACCCTTCAAAGCGTTGATCTCGGCGTGGGGACCGCCATAAACTTCATGGTGTCCACTTTGCAAAAAATTTCCCGCGGCATCCAAAATGACGCATCCTACGAGAGGGTTAGGACTTACAAAAGAAGCTCCTTTGTGGGCCTCTTTGATCGCCAGTTGCATGGCTTCGAGAGTGTTCATACATTCACTTCCATTTCACGGTAGAATTGTAAAACCTTTGGATCAACGATGATCGAACGGGGACTCCAACCCAGAAGATGCAAACCTTCGGCTGACCGCAAACGACTCAAAGCCACGTAAGCGTGGCCCGGCTCCCACAAAGAACTAATATCGCACCAGAGATCATCAAGAGTGGCCCCTTGGCTTTTATGGATGGTCGTTGCGTAGGCCAAGGTTAAAGGAAATTGAATGGCCGACGCCGTCGTATTGCCCTCGGCATCTTGAAGCGTAAAACTGCTTTTCTCGACTTGGACTTCGCGCTTATTATCTTTCTCGACAATGATTTTATCGACCTGGATATCTTTCACAATCCCACGCGTGCCATTGACCCAACGTTTCTGGGGATCATTTTGCAAAAACAAAACGCGACAGCCGATTTTCAAACCCAACTTGATCGGGATCGGCGCGGACTTCATTAAAATCTCAATGTGCTTTTCTGTACCAAAATAAATCGTGTCGATGACAACTTCTTCCTCGCAAATTTCACTCAGTTTTTTCTGATTGAATTCTTCGGATTGATTGCGACGCGGAAACAGGCGCGTGCCCGGATGGTCCTCATCGTGGTCGCGCGTTTTCTCATCTAAAAATTCACGGACGCGGGAACTGACTTCGCCATGACGGAGATCACTTAAAATATTCAAAAAAACATCGTCTTCCACACGCTGATTATGCGAGAGCAAACAGTTTTGAAATCCGCTTTCGCTCCAAACCGAGTTGAGAAACGCCCAGTCTCGATGGGAAGTGCGTGTAACCGGGGGCAACTGCGCAAAATCGCCGACGACGATAATTCTCAATCCTCCCCAGGGATGTTTGGATTCTCGCGCCCTCTGTGCCAAGGCCTCGGCGACCCTGAGGGCCCCGCCTGGAATCATCGAAACCTCATCGATGATCACGCCCTCAACATTGCGCAAACGGCTCATCAGGCGTCGATCCTTGCTGGCTCGTTCGAAGGTCGCCTCAGGCCCCCCCTCCATGATGCCCAGGCCAAAAAAACTGTGAAAAGTACGGCCCCCCAAAAGGACGGCCGCGGCTCCGGTGCTTGCTAAAATCGGCATTAATTTGGGATCTAATTCAGACATGAAATAGCGAATCAGAAAACTTTTTCCGCTGCCGGCCCCACCGGTCAAAAAGATATTCTCACCGGAGCGGAGAAACTCCAGGGCCTGCGATTGTTCTGGCGAAAGTTCGACGGTTTTTTGATTCAACATGGGATCCTATCATGGCGGTCTTTCAGCTTGTTGACAAGGCTAAGTTCAAGTTCAGTTCGGAGCAAATGGAGCTGGAAACTCCCCTTCGATGCCGCCGGGCGCGGAGATCTGGGCTTGCCACTGCTCTCCCGGGCATGCAGAATTATGACTCTGCGAAAGGGGTTTTCCATGGCAAAAATAATTTTCATCTCGCTCCTCACTTCCACTCTTTTTGGCTCGTTCGCCTTGGCTGCGTCCCAGGCCCCCAAAGCAAAAGACGCGCCTCCGGCCAGTGCTCCCTCAGAAGACGCTTCTTCCGAAATCCCTGTCCGTCGGGATTTCCCTTTGGACCCAGAGGTGAATCCTTGCGATGATTTCCATCAATACGTTTGCTCAAAGGCCGAGGCTCACTTTAAATTGCGTGAAGACCGCAGCAGCCATACTTTTTCCTTCAGTGATTCCCGCGAAAGAATTTTGGATACTAAAAAAGAATTCATGAGAAACCTGCCCCAAGAAAAAAAACTGACTCCGCGGGCGCAACAGGTGAAAGATTTCTACCAAGGCTGCATGGACACAAAATTACGTGCGATCGAAGAAAAAACAGCTCTCGCGCAGGTCCAAAAAGAATTGAAAAAAATCAAGACCGCGAAGGATTTCATCAAGTACATGAATGACAGAGCCTTTGACGGCAGTTACAGCTTCATCAGCTATTTCGATCGCCCGAACCTCGATAATCCCTTGAAGCTGGATGTCGGTATTGGCGCGCGCCTCATGGATTTGCCAGATCATAGTTATTACGAAAAACCGGAGGTGATGAGCGCCTACAAAGATATTTTCGCCCTTTTCTTTATGACGGCCGACCCCAATTTAACCAAAGAGCAAGCCACCGCTAAGGCCGATCAGCAAATCCAACTGCAAAAAGATTTTGCTCAAGTTTACCCTATTTCGGCCATCCGCCGACAACGTTTCTCCGAGAAGAGAACCACTTCGCAAAAAGAAGCCTTGGATAAATACGCTCTGCAAATGGAGCAGTTCTTCTCTAAAATTCCCAAGAGCACCCTCGTGAATATTCCAATCCCTGAATCCATTCAGTTTCTGAATGATCAGTTGACGGATAAAAATCTAGATCTCTTCAAGGATTTTTATCTGTACAAGTACGGATCGAATTTAATGGATGAGGCTTACCCTATTTTTTTCCAAGCTCAATTTGATTTTGAAAAGAAATATTTCGGAGGCCCGCAAACTCGCCCCGATCTGCAGGAACGTTGCACCGATATTGCAGATAATCTTTTCTCGATGGAAATCGATCAGGTTCTGGTCGATCGCATGTTCCCCGGATTCAAAGATGAAAAAGTTCAGGCCCTCGCGGGAAAAATTCGCGCGAGCATCGAAAACGGCTTAGAACGCAACACCTGGCTTTCGGCGGCCGCCAAGGATGAGGCGAAAAAGAAAATCACCACGGCCAGACTTCAACTGGTTCGGCCCCATACGGACAAAGAATGGGATTTTTTGCCCGTGCAGAAATATTCTAAAAAACTTTTCCTGGGCAATATGGAAATCCATAACCGCGCGCGGCTACAAAAGATGCTGGTCGAATTCCGCCATGCCGCGAATCAAGATGCTTGGGGCATGAGCCCCCTTACGGTCAACGCCTACTATAGTGAGAACGAAAATAAATTTGTTCTTCCCATTGGAATTTTGCAATTCCCTTTCTACGATAAAGATGGGGACATGATTGAAAATCTCGGTGCGGTAGGTGCCGTGGTCGGTCACGAGTTGGGCCACAGCATTGACGACCAGGGCTCTAAATACGATGCCAGTGGAAAATTGCACCAGTGGATGAGCATGGCCGATCTCGCCGAATTCAACAAGCGTGGGCAAAAAATGCTCGACCAATTCAACAAAATCAATCATAACGGAGCTCTCAAACAGGGCGAGAACATTGCCGATCTCGTGGGCTTGACCTTTGCCTACCGTGCCGCCTTCCCAGATCAACAGGGAAGCATCGAAGATAAAAAAAGATTCTTCGTGAGCTACGGCAGACTGTGGTGTACGGTCGCTCGGCCTGATTTCGAAGAAAGACTTCTGAAGACCGATCCCCATGCTGCCGGATGGGCCCGCATCAACGAGCAGGTCCAACATCAGCCCGCCTTTGCCGACGCTTTCAAATGCAAGGCCGGTGATAAGATGTTTTTGCCTGAGCAGGATCGGGTTCAGATTTGGTAAATTTAAATCCAGGAGATTTTATGGCCTCAGTCCATTTCACGTCAAAAAAAGAAAATCCTCACTTTGAGCATGTCTACGACATTGATCCTCAGGAGCTTGCCGGCAAGCTTCAAGAGGTGAAGTTGATTGATGTTCGGCAACCCGACGAATTCACTGGCGATTTGGGCCATATTGCGGGGGCCGAGTTGATGGTGCTGGACACCCTTCCCGATCGTTTGCGGGATCTTCCAACGAATCAAACCATCGTCTTTGTCTGTCGCAGCGGAGGGCGCTCGGGCCGGGCGGCCGCCTTTGCAAGACAAAATGGCTACGAGGACACTTATAATATGTCAGGCGGGATGTTGCTTTGGAATGAGCTTCAACTGCCCACGAAAAGGTAATCATTATGGCAAAAGTCTACGTTAACCGCACACTCAACTTGAAACGCATCCGCTATATCGGTGTGGATATGGATCACACCCTGATCCGTTACAACAGCGAAAATTTCGAAAAGCTTTCGCACACAACGATGATCGACAAACTGATCAAACGTAAAAATTATCCTGAAAATGTGCGCAAGCTTGCCTTCGACTACAATCTCGCGATTCGCGGGCTCGTGATCGATCGTAAAAAAGGAAACCTGCTCAAACTCAATCGTTACACCGCCATTCGTGCCAGCTTCCATGGCCTGAAGGCATTGGATTTCAAAGCGCATCAAAAACTTTATAAATCCACTTATATTGATCTCAGCAATCCCGACTATATGGCGATCGATACGGCCTTCTCTATTTCAATGGCTGTTCTTTTCGGGCAAATCGTGGATTTGAAAGATCAAGAGGGCGACCCCAAATATCCTGAGTACGCGCAAATCGCGGATGATATTTTGGATGTTCTCGACGAAGCCCACCGTGACGGGAGCCTCAAAGAGGTTGTGAAGAAAAATCTGGATCAGTTCATCATCAAAGATGAAAAACTGGTGCAGAATTTAGAAAAGTACCGTAAGCACGGCAAAAAAATCTTCGTCCTGACCAATTCCGATTTTCATTATACAAAACTGCTACTTGATTACGCTATCACGCCTTTCCTTAAGGATTGCGCGTCTTGGAAAGAGCTTTTTGAGTTCACCATCACTCTCGCGCAAAAGCCTCGCTTCTTCTACGAGAATCAAAAATTTCTCATCGTCAATCCTGAGGACGGATCGATGACGAACTTGGAAGGGAAACTCGTTCCCGGCATCTACCAAGGCGGAAACGCCAAAAAATTCACCGAACAGTTAGAGCTTCAAGGGGATGATATCCTCTATATCGGAGATCACATTTACGGTGACATCCTGCGCTTGAAAAAAGACTGCAACTGGCGAACGGCCATGATCATCGAAGAACTCGATGTGGAGATCGATCGTAATCGCCAGGCTGAGCCCACCAACCAAGAGATTGAACTCTTGATGAAGAAAAAAGAGCCCCTCGAAGACGAATTGACCGAACTGATGACGCGAAAAATTGAAAAGCAAAAACCCGTCAGCGAAGGCGAGATCGAAACTCTGCAAAAGAGTATTTCAGAAATCGACACGCAAATCAGTCAGCTGATCAAAAAACAGCAAGGCCTTTACAATATTCATTGGGGACAGTTGATGCGCGCGGGGAATGAAGAAAGTTATTTCGCCTACCAGTTGGATCGCTACGCTTGCGTTTATATGACTCAATTGGGCGACCTCTTGGAGCTTTCGCCACGCACCTATTTTAGGGCTCCACGCCGGTCCCTGTCGCACGAGCACTCTTAGCGGAAGCTTCGTAGAATTCAATTGCGATTGAAAAGAATCAGGTCGTCCGCAGGGCCGATTTGGTCCATCGTGCCTGCGTATTTTCCGCTCTCACGTTTTTTTGCGTAGAAATGGCGGGCTTTCGAACGAATCTCGCAACCCAAAGGGCCCGTTCCCCCACTGTCTTCATGGTCCACCGAACAACGGGGTTCGAAAATTTTTTCTTGTTCAGAGGTCATCGGAAACGGCGTGATCGAAAAGCTTGTGAAATTCAAGGAAAACTCCTGGCGCAGTCGATTCACCGGATTGCCCGGCAAAAGCTGTGAAGAGTAAATTGTGGGTACGATCACAACGACTCTCTTTTTAAGGACCTGGGCCTTGCGAATTCCGGCGACAAAACGATCCATATCATCCTTCACGTCGATCTTCATCTGCACCGGGAGCATCTCTATGTAAGGCAGGCGGGGGTCAACCATGACTAAGTCATACTTTGAATCTGTGGCCTGGTTTGCCTGCAAAAAACTTTTCCAAACTTGAAGGTCCTGAACCTGATTCGGAGTTACACCTAAAAATAGTAACGGAGAATCTTGGACCTCTTGGCGAGTCTTTTGAAAAACAAGGACTCCAAATTCTTCGGGCTGGGAAACCTCCGTCCAAACTAGTTTGGTTTCGTCACGGGGCACCAAACTGGACGCGGTTACCAAATAAAGGCCCAGTCCCATGACGATGAAAACAAATGTCCAGTAAATGTATTTTCCCATGCAGGTTGGGCTACCATGCGGTCCAAGCCGATTCAAGGGACTTGTATTTTCCTCAGAAAGTGCTAGATTACAAGGCATTACATAGGACCTGATCACTCTTTGCGGACAGGTACCGGAGCAAATATGAAAACACATGATCCAGTGCTGACTGACATTGTCCCCTCTTCGCCCCCTTCGGCACGTTTTCTTATTCTTGGCTCCGGAAGACTCGCTCTTCACCTTTCTTTTTATTTTCAGAATCTTGGGCTTTCTTTTTTGCAGTGGAATCGGCACCAGACCTTAGCTTTGCTGCAGTCCCATCTAAACGAAGCCACGCATGTTTTATGCGCAATTTCAGATCAAGCCATCGGCGAAGTTTATGAACAACACTTAGCCGGCCTCGATAAAGTTTGCGTGCATTTCTCCGGCGCTCTGTCGATAGACGGCATGATCGCCGCCCACCCCTTGATGAGTTTTGGTCACCTTCTTTTCCCGGTCGAATTTTATCCGCGTATTCATTTTGTGCTGACGGGGGCCGATTCTCTCGCTCAAGCCCTGCCGGGTCTACCGAACTCCTTCAGTCTTTTGGCGAAAGAGAATAAAGCTTTTTACCATGCTCTCTGCGTGATGGGCGGGAATTTCACAACTCTCCTGATGCAGAAAATGCTGCAGGAATTTTCACAGATGCAACTCCCTACCGAAGCCGCGCGTCTTTATATGGAGCAGATCCTAGAAAATGTTTTTTCCCATCCCGCGACGGCTCTCACCGGCCCACTGGCGCGTCGAGATCGCATCACACTTGAAAAAAATCTAAAGACCTTAGAGAACGATCCCTATCAAAAAATTTATAAAGCCTTTGTCCAAGCGCAATGGCCCACTTACTTTTCAGAGGCAAACCATGACCATCCTTGATTTTTACGAAAAGAAAAAACAACAGCAAAAAATTTCGATGATCACCTGTTACGACTACTCTTTTGCTCAGGTGCTGAATGAAACGGCGATTGATGTTTTGCTCGTGGGCGACAGTCTGGCCATGACCATGCATGGTTTCTCGACCACTCTCAATGCTTCTGTCGAAATGATGGCGATGCATACGGCGGCCGTGGTGCGTGGGGCGCCAAAAAAATTCGTCGTGGCGGATTTGCCCTTTTGTTCTTACCGCAAAGGCCTCACGGCCAATATGAATGCCGTCGAAAAAATCATGCAGACGGGTGCGCAAGCCCTCAAGCTGGAAGGAGCCGATGGAAATCTCAAGCTCATTCGCCATATGGTTGATTCGGGTATCCCGGTGATGGCTCACCTTGGTCTGACGCCTCAATCCATTCATCAATTGGGTGGATTCAAAGTGCAGGGGCGGGATGAAAAGGCCCGAGAAAAAATCAAACAACAGGCGCTCCAATTGCAGGAGGCCGGTTGCTTCTCGCTTGTTTTGGAATGCGTGCCCTCCCTGCTCGCGAACGAAATCACCGAGGCCTTAGAAATCCCAACGATCGGCATCGGTGCGGGTGTTGGAACAGATGGACAGGTTCTGGTGCTGCAGGACTTACTTGGTATGAACAAAAACTTCCGACCCAAATTTTTGAAAACTTATTGCAAAGGCTTCGATCTTTTCACCGAAGCCTTTAATCGCTATCACGAGGAAGTGCTCACGCAAAGATTTCCCAGCGAAAAGGAAAGCTATTCATGACCCAGGTGATCGAGACCGTCGCAGAAATGAAAAGGTTACGGGCCGCTTTGGGCGGCCAACAGGTTGGCTTTGTGCCTACCATGGGGGCCTTGCACGCCGGGCACGAACAGCTTTTAAAAACGGCTCAATCGCAGAATCAAATTGTTGTGTTAAGCATTTTTGTCAACCGCACTCAATTCAATGAGGCCCAGGATTTTGAAAAATATCCCTCGACTTGGGAAAGCGATCTCGCGATGGCCCATCGAAACAAAGTCGACTATGTTTTCTATCCCAATTACTCTGAAATCTATCCCGATGATTACCGTTATCGCGTTTCTGAAAATTCTTTCAGCTTAGCCCTTTGCGGGAAGGATCGCCCTGGGCATTTTGACGGTGTTCTCTCCGTGGTGATGAAGCTTTTTAATATTGTCTCTCCGAAAAGGGCTTACTTCGGTGAAAAAGATTTTCAGCAACTGTCATTGGTTCGTGGCATGGTAGAAAGTTTTTTTATGGATATCGATATCGTCCCCGTCCCGACCGTTCGGGAAAAAGACGGTCTGGCCATGAGCTCACGTAACGCAAGACTTTCTGTGCAGGAGCGCGCGAAGGCACCGTCTATTTATAAAGTGATGACAACAAGTGCAACGGCAGAAGAAGCCGCACGACAGCTGACGGCCCTGGGCTTTCGTGTTGACTATGTCACTGACCGTGAGGCAAGACGCTTTGTCGCGGCCCATTTAGGATCTGTGAGGTTGATTGATAATGTCGCACTCTAAAGTTTTATTTATCTTAACGGGTTCCATTGCTTGCTATAAGGCTTGTCAGGTCATTTCACGTTTGGTGCAGAACAATTGCGCCGTGCAGGTGGTGGCAACTCCAGCGGCTTTGCAATTCATTGGCAATGCCACCATCGAAGGCCTCACGGGGCAATCGGTCATCACGGATCTGTACGCTCCTGGTTCCGTGATGGACCATATTCACTTGATGCGTTGGGCGGATTTGATCTTGGTGGCCCCGGCCACGGCCAATTTCATCAATAAAGCTTCCCACGGTATCGCTGATGATTTGGTCAGCACCCTTTTTCTGGCTCATGATTTTAAACGGCCTTTTTTGATCGCACCGGCGATGAACACCAGTATGTTCCAACATCCGGTGACGCAAAAATCACTGCAAAGATTACACGAAATGGGGATTGAAGTTTTGGATTCCGCAGAAGGCGCCCTCGCCTGCGGTGAGGAGGGCAAAGGGCGTCTGTTAGAGCCCGATGTTATTCAAACACGGGTTTTTGCCGCCCTTTCTTTGACAGCTTCCGCGAAAGAAGTGAAACCCCTGCAGCGGCAGCGACAGCCGAAGGTTCTTGTCACCTCGGGCGGAACTCAAGAATCCATCGACAGTGTCCGGGTGCTGACAAATTCCAGTTCAGGTCGCACGGGCGTCTTTATCGCCGAGACTTTACAGGATTTAGGTTGCGATGTTGTTCTGTTGCGCTCTTCCCATTCGGCGGCAGCGCCGTTTCTTTTGCAAAAAGAAGAGTTCACCGATTTTGCGAGCTTGCAAAGCCAACTGAAAAAACTTCTTGCCGGGGGTGAGTTCACCCACGTCATCCATTTGGCGGCGGTCAGCGATTACTCGGTGGCGACGATCGAAGCAGGCGGTGAAAAGTATTCGCCTTCGCAAGAAAGAAAACTGACTTCAGACTCAAGCGAGATGATCTTGCATCTGAAACGTAATCCCAAACTCATCAATGAAATAAGAAACTACGCTCAAAATTCGAACTTAAAGCTTATCGCCTTTAAGCTCACCAGTCATGCCAGCGCCATTGAGCGAGAAGCGGCCGTGCAAAAACTAGCCGAGGGCAGTCAGGCCGATATCATTGTTCATAATGACTTGAGCGAAATAGACACGATTCAGAAAACTCACCGTTTCAATCTTTATCGCGCCGCCCCGCAGACTCCTCTTACTTGTGAAAGCAAAGAGTCTCTTGTCGCCGCACTCGCCGAGACTATTTTTTCAGGAGGGCATTTATGATTTTAGCTTTGGATGTTGGAAATAGCCAAATCTACGGCGGCCTCTTCGACCGGGACCAGATGAAACTCAGTTTTCGGCGCAATTCGAAACAGGGCTCTTCTTCGGATGAAGTGGGAATTTTCTTACGCACGGTGATTCGTGAAAATGGTTTTGATCCGTCTCTGGTGAAGCAAATCGCTGTCTGCAGCGTCGTTCCTGAAGTGGTTTATTCCCTGCGCGGCGCCTGCATGAAGTATTTTAACATCAATCCCTTTCTTTTGCAGGCAGGTGTGAAGACCGGCCTCAAAATTAAATACCGCAACCCCCTAGAGGTGGGCGCAGACCGCATCGCGAACTCTATTGCGGCGACCCATCTTTATCCGCAAAAAAATGTCATCATCGTGGATTTAGGAACCGCCACAACTTTTTGTGCCGTGACCAATGAAAAAGATTATCTAGGTGGCTCTATCGTCGCCGGCATGCGTATCAGTATGGAGTCTTTAGAGAATAAAACGGCAAAATTGCCTTCGGTCGAAATCACATCTATGCATGAGGCCTTAGGTCGGTCCACCGTCGAAAGTATTCAGTCGGGCTTGTATTATGGGCATTTGGGAACCATTCGTGAGCTCTGCGATCGTATCGCCCGCGAGTGCTTCCAAGGGGAAAAGCCTTTTGTCATCGGCACCGGGGGTTTTGCCTATCTCTTTGATAAAGAAAAAATCTTTGATGTGATTTTACCTGATCTTGTTTTAAAAGGAATGCTCATCGCCCTGCAGATGAATGCGTAAAGGGAAGGGAAACACTATGAACTTAACCATGATGCGAACTAAAATTCATCGCGCGACGGTCACCGAAGCTGACCTGAACTACGAGGGCTCCATAAGCATCTGTCCTGATCTGCTGAAGGCCAGCGGGCTTTTATTGAATGAGCAAGTGGATATTTATAATTGCCACAATGGCGCCCGCTTCACCACTTACGTGATTGCCGGCCGCAAAGGTGAAATTTGTCTGAATGGCGCGGCCGCTCGTCATGTACAAAAAGGCGATCTGGTGATCATCGTGGCCTATTGCTCTTTGGCGTTTCAAGAGGCGCAAAAGCACGTGGCGAAAGCTGTCTTCGTTGACGAGAAGAATCGCATCAAGCAGAATCGCTTGGAAAACCACAGGAACAACAAGAAAAAGTAGACCATGAACCTGATTCAACTCCAATCCGGCTGCAAGCAATTCGGCGCCCGGGTCATTTTTGACGATGCGAGCTTTTCCATCAATGATGATGAGCATGTGGGAGTCATTGGACCCAACGGAGCCGGCAAAACGACGCTATTCAAAATTCTCGCCGAGCAAGAGCATTTGGACTCGGGCCTTGTCACCCGTTCCCAGCAGCTACGTTTGGCTTACTTGGAGCAGGAATCGGATTGGGACGTGCAAGAAAGGGTCGAGGATTTTCTGGCTCATAATTGCGTGAAGCCTTTGTGGGATTTGAAGCAACTGGGTCTGCGTCTGGGCCTGACCGAAACTCATTTTCAATCCTTGCTGAGGGAGCTCAGTGGCGGCTACCGTATGCGGGTTAAGTTGCTTTACCTCATTGGTCAAGAACCCAATTTGCTTTTGCTGGATGAGCCCACGAATTTCTTGGATCTTGAAACTTTGCTCGTTCTAGAAAGCTTTCTGCAGGAATTCAAAGGAAGTTTTCTTTTGATTTCCCATGACCGCGAATTTTTACGGCGCGTGACGGATCATATTTTGGAAGTGGAAGACGGGAGCATCGTTAAATTCTCTGGTAATCTCGATGATTATTTTGAGCAAAAGCAAATGCTGCTCGAGCTTTTGCAGAAACAAGCGATGAGTCAACAGGCCAAGAAAAAATCCATCATGGATTTCGTCACCCGTTTCGGAGCCAAGGCCACCAAAGCCCGCCAGGCCCAAAGTCGTTTGAAGGCCCTCGACAAAATGGAAATGATCGAGCTCAAAAGTGCTCCGACCCACACGCATATCCAAATTCCACCGGCTCGGCCCACGGGAAAAATGATTTTAGAAATGACGGATGCGACCTGCGGCTACCCCAGCAAAATTATTTTATCCAACGTCAATCTGAGGCTTGAGAGAGGGGATCACTTAGGCATTGTCGGCTTCAACGGCGCCGGCAAATCGACTTTGTTAAAAAGTATCGCCGAGCAAATAGGCCTGCTTCAAGGCACCCTCAAATGGGGCTACCAAGTGAGTTTTTCATATTACGCTCAGCATACGCCCGATCAGCTTCAAGCCGAACACACGGTTTTAGAAGCGCTTTCCTTCGGAGCGCCCGCAGAAGTCACCCAGCAAGAAGTGCTGAACATGGCCGGGAGCCTTCTTTTCAGCGGGGAAACCGTCAAAAAGAAAGTCCGTGTTCTCTCCGGAGGGGAAAAATCGCGGGTCGCATTGGGACAAATCCTTTTGCAAAAAGCTCCCTTGCTTCTGCTCGATGAACCGACGAATCACCTTGATTTCGATACGGTCGAAGCATTGACTTTGGCCCTCGAGAAATACGAAGGAAGCATCGTCACGGTCTCCCATGACCGCGGCTTCATTGGTCGAGTGGCCAGTAAAATTCTGGAAATCAAGAATGGCGAATTGACCCTTTACCCTGGTACCTACGATGAGTATGTCTGGAGCCTGCAGAAAGGTTACCTTGCAGAACGAGTCGAGTCTTCTGCGTCGGGCGAAGCCAATAGGGACAACGTCAAAAAAAATGACGAGACCTTTCGGTTCAATTATAAAGAAGTACGAAAACGCATCGAGCTCAGCATTAAGAAATGCAATAAGCTCATTGAGGGCGGCGATCAGGAGATCCAAATACTCAACAAACGAAGAGACGAACTCAATCAGGATTTACTCTCTGCCAACGGCGAGAAGGCCGGCCTTCTCGCCAAATCTCTGCATGCGGTCTCTGAACAAATTGAGGCCATCGAAGAAAAATCCCTCGCCGCCATGGCTGACTTAGAGAATCTAGAAAAAGAACTGACCTCCTTAGTTCACGGGAATAATTAAAATGAACGATCACGGTGAGGCAAACGCTCAGTTGTTTTTTATTTTGCCGGGGACACGAAACCACTCAATGCCGTCGACAAAGGCTTTGGGTTGAAAAGCCTTGACGCTTTCATTCCACTTCACCTCTTGCCAGCCTAAGCTTTTAAAAACAGGATTGGTGAGTTCGTGCTTCTGGACAAGGTCATAGAGGTTCTCAAGCGAACTAAGCTGAGTTTGTTTCATGACCAGCGAAGGCAAATGAAATTGTATAAAGGTGACACCTTGATTCTGTTGGCCGAAACCTTGAACCCCATCCAGTAAATATTGGGAATATTTCAGCTCTTGATCCGCCACTTTTCCGATGGTGGGGTTGGCGCTGGGGCCACGACAAACATCTACCACCAAAAGCTTCTCGGTGATATCCGCAAACTTCAAAACGTAAGAAAAATTGAAAGCCCCGCATTTTTCGACCACTGTCTTCTGCGCATGATAGGGCGAAAGTGAAGACAGAGGAATGGGAAAGCTCGCGGGCAGCATCCAGACATTCTCGCTATCGCGAAGTGCAATGTGCAAATGGGGGTGAGTCAACGCAAGCTCTTTAAGCTGGGTATAAATCTTCGATTTATTGCTGAGCGGCTGCTCACTCACGAAAAGCAAATCAAAGGTGGCCTCTGCAAACTTATCATTAAAACCTGAGGCTCGCAGATGGTAATTCAAACCTACCAGAAAAGACTTGTAAGCAGCCGAATCATGAATCAGCTGTGAAGTCGAAATAAAGGAATTCATATTTTTAACAGAGCTCGCCGCCTCTGATAAAACATCTGACCGTGAAATATCGGACGCCGCAGGTCCGAGAACGATAGGCAATTCAGGTGAGTGGGTTTCGCGCAAAAGTCGGGGCAGACCCTTCAAGAAAGCTCCCTGATCCCGGAAGGGCAAAGTTTGGAAAGAGCTGATCCAAGCGTGGGTCAAGAGAGGTCGCAAGCTGTACTCGGTGACCACGTCCTTAAGTGACTGAATCTCCTCTTGAGGTTTGAGCACGGCAATCAAAGCCGCGCAGAGGGACACATGCTCTGAAAACTTCCAGGGCGAATCGCAGTAACCTGCCGCTGATTTAATCACGTAGGGCCAGTGGAAATCTGAAAAATCAGTCTCTTTTTTCGACAGAGGATTTTCAATTTTTAAAGCACCGTCACTTCCATAAACGAGAAAATCGGTAAAGACTTCCTCCATCAAAGTCTGGTTGATAAAAAAGCTATCAGCCCGTTCCCTATACCACACCTTGGCCAAGGCTTTCTCAAGATGCCCATCCGCCTCAAACAAGGCCTGACCAATAAAGATCTGATGATCCTGAATGCGGAAAAGATAGGGTCTGTCCTCTAAAATCGTGATCTGCATCTTGCGCTTAAAGGGCTCAATGCTCTCCAGAAATCTTTCGACCGCCCCTATTCGCTGCGAAATCACCCGCGCATTTTCATTGAAATAAGTATTGAAGCGAACGTCCTTATTAACGGCGCAGCGATAGACCAAATCGGTACTTTGAACTCCTAGCCTGTCAATTCTTTCGACAACTTTGGAATCGATACATAGGGGTCTGCGGGCCGAATAAATCGCCATCAGCGTAAGTAGCCCAAAACAGGCGAATGTAATGTAAGACAACCAACGTGACATCATCGGAAACCCTCGTGAGTCTGGTGATTGCAAGATCAATTCCATTCGTCGAGAGCTGAAGGCGGTATTACATTGTAAAACGGAAAAAATAAATCCTATTGCTTTACTTTTTCAAATCAACGAATTTCAAAAATATGAAAGCGCTCATCTACACCATCAAGACTTTGTCTATCCAATTGGAGGTTCTCAAATGAAAATCATTTCACTATCAATCCAGCTTCTTATGATTTCTTTACTCACTTTATCTGTCGGTCAGGCCTCTCAAGAGGCACCGGAAGGATCTTCGGAGACCCTGATGATGACTTCTTTCCAGATGGAAGGAGCTTATCTGAAGACGGGACGAAAGTTCGGAATTCCTACTCCGAAAAGAAAAGGCCACGCGTTTTTGGGGCCTTTGCAAATCAGTCTCGAAAAAGACTGCCAAGCCGAAGCCCACGCTTTTTACCAAGGGCGTGAAATTGAGGTGGGAGAAACGTTTGAATATGACCTAGAAAAAGAAAATGAGATTCTTATCCGGTTTAAAAACGTTTCCCGTTGCCATCAAGTTTCTGGGCAGTGGACTTTGAAAATTTTCTGAGAATGCCAAAAGAGGTTTCTCTTGCTTGATTAGGCGGTAGTAGCCGCCAACCAAAAGGAAACTGCAATGGAAAACTTCGCTACTTTCGAGTTAAATCATCAACTCGCGAAGGCTTTTTCACCAGAGTCGCCGTGCAGTTCAAATTGTAGGTGTAATTCCCAACCACCGTGCCATCGGGCGCCCATGTTCCTCGAAGAGTCTGTACAGTCTGTCCACCTTTGGTTTCCGTTTTTTCAATGGTCAGGTCCAACTCATCATTGCGCCCACTCAAAGCATCATGATGGACAGTCTGATTGATTTTGCGCAAAGGACTCATATACCAAACTTCATCGCCAACAGAAGAATTGCTGCCATATCCATTTTTGACTTCGAGGGAATTCGCAAATGAACCATCTTTTCTTTTTGCTAAGAACGAAGTGAATTGCATCGTAATGTTGACGTAGTCTTCTTGCATCGAAGCCGGCTTCGATGCGACCTTGCCAGAGCAAAGCATCGGCTCAACTAAGTACAAGTCGCCAATGCTGCTAGCCGGTTTGCGCGTCGTCTTCGCAAAACTGAAGGGAGCGGTTAAAAGCATGCAGCCAATGATTAAAATCAATTTCATTTTGTCCTCCTTGGATAAAGATAACTTAAGATTACCAATTAAGATTACAAACAGAATCCCTCTTTTGTCAGGATTTATTCTCAAGATAAATTTATTCTGTTCGAAAATAGCATCGCGCTTGCGGTAATGGGGAGCGTCTCGCTAGATCGTCCTCAATCGATATTAATTCGAAATGTGTCACTAAAATGATTTGCCTCAAACCAATAAGAATGCAAACTTTACGCATATAACCAAGGATGCTTTATGCTTAAAAAATTAGCCTATTCTTTATTTTTTGCACACACTTTGCTTTTATTGAATTCTTGTGTCTCAGCTCCGAAAGGTCAGCCACGGAATCCCTCCAGTTATTGGCACGATCGCCTCGAGGCGGACGGAAAAGCTGGAGCCATTACTATTCGACTGAATAAAGACGGAGATCTTGATGGAGAAGTGAAGGGCTTTTTAAAAGCTTTTCGCCATGCGGATGAAAAATATATCATAGTCAATTGCTTTACCGGGGATGCTTGTCGTCTTTTTGATAAAATCACAAAATTGGCCAATTCTGAAATTGAAGATGATTTTAGAGTGAGAAGTTGTGAGGATTCCGGACACAAAGCTCACGTCAACATTGAATCACGTAAGTCGGCTGTTCAATCATTCAATGATATCGTTATTCCTAAATGTGAAAAAGACGATCCTTACGATTTTGGAATCTAAACCGGCCGAACCACGCCCAAAGGCTTCAGCACGCCAACCCTGCCGACTTTTGAAGGCAGGGCGTGTTCGATCTCTCGTTCCATCCACTGATTGATTTCGATCAATTTTGCAAGATTCAATCCCGTTTTTAAACCCATCCCGTGAAACATATAGACGACATCTTCGGTCGCGACATTCCCCGTAGCACCCGGAGCGTAGGGACATCCCCCCAGACCGCCGAGGCTGGTATCAAAAATGCGAATGCCAAGCTCATAGGCCGCCAAAATATTCACGAGGGCCTGGCCTCGCGTATCATGAAAGTGGCCCGCCAATTTTTGAGCCGGAATTAATTTTTTTAACTTTCCAAAGAGACTTTGAACCTGGCCCACGTGCGCGACACCGATGGTGTCGCCGATAGAGACTTCGTAGCAACCTAAATCATGCAAACGCTTTGCGAGCCGCACGACTTTTGCCTCCGAAACTTTCCCTTCAAAGGGACAGCCAAAACAAGTCGAAAGATAGCCCCGAACTTTAATTTTATGCTGCCGAGCCAAAGCCAACACCGGCTTAAAACGTTCAAAACTTTCTTCAATGCTGCAATTGATGTTTTTTCGCGTGAAAGAGTCACTGGCCGCGGTGAAAAGAGCGATCTCTTTAACACCCGACTGGATCGCGTCGCGCATCCCCTGTTCATTGGGAACTAGGGCCGATAACTCCACCTGATGCGAGATTTGTCGAGCCATCACTTTCTTTTGAATCTGCGTGAAAACGTCGGTCGTTCCGGCCATTTGCGGTACCCAGCGTGGCGAAACAAAAGAGCCCAATTCTAATTTTTTGAGTCCGGCGGCGATTAATTTTTCAGCGAACTCCACGCGAACTAAAGTGCTCAAAACTTTTTTCTCGTTTTGCAAGCCATCACGCAGACCCATTTCGACGATCGTCACTTGTCCTTTTGATTTCATACTTTCATTTTCACAAGCTGCTTGCCCAACACAACTTGTTCCCCCACCGCGCAAAAAAGAGCTTCTACCGAGCCAACGCATTCGGCCTTCAGGGTGTATTCCATTTTCATGGCCTCCATCACCAGAACGGGCTGGCCGACGACGACGGAATCACCCAATTTGATAAATAATTTTGTGATTTTCCCTGGCATCGGCGCTTTGATTTGATCACTGGAAATAGCCCCTGCTTTTTTCCTGCCCCTTGTCCCCTCGCTTAAATCGACAGAGAAAGTTCGGCCCTCAAAATGAACCCAAAGATGGCTTCCCACCATTTGCGCTTCGTTGAAGCGTGTTTTTCTCATACGCCCCTCCAAAAGGATTGCCACGGCGAGGGCTCATCGACGGCGCCTGCGCGCCTTGAAGAAGCTTTTAAAATTTTCTTCTGAGTTTCTACGAACTGCTTTTCTTCTAACGAAAGCTCGGGCTCTTTCAAGGCCTCGGCAAAATAAGTTTCGATAAATCTTGTCGTCATCGTTCCCGCTACAAATTCTTGATGACCGAGAATTTCGATCAAGTAGGGAATATTCGTCTGCACGCCGAAAACAATCGAATCCTTCAAGACCCGGATCATTTTTTGGATCGCCCGAGGCCGTGTCTCGTCCCAAACGATGACCTTCGCAATCATCGGATCGTAGTAAGAGGTGATCTCATCCCCTTCTTCAAAACCAAATTCATAACGCCGCCCGGGTCCTTCGGGCCAGCGCACAAGCCCGAGCGTCCCGGTACTAGGAACTCCGCCCAGATAGGGATTTTCGGCGTAGATGCGGCACTCGATCGAATGGCCTCGCGGCGTGCGCACCTGCTTCGGATTAAAAACCAAATCGCCCTGCGCGGCCAAAATCTGCATTTTCACTAAATCCACGCCCAAGACCTCTTCCGTCACCGGATGCTCGACTTGCAAGCGCGTATTCACTTCCAGCAAATAAAATTTTCCATCTTGCAGTAGAAACTCAACCGTTCCCGCGCCTTTGTACTTTCCTGCGAGCCCGATGGCGACAGCGGCCTCACCCATCTGACGGCGCAGATCCTCGCTCAAAGAGGGCGAAATGGATTCTTCAATGATTTTTTGATGACGACGTTGAACAGAGCATTCGCGATCAAAAAAATGCATCACTTGCCCGATGGAATCCCCAAAAATTTGAAATTCAATGTGCTTCGCATGATCCAAATATTTTTCAAGAAAGACCTGCGCCGAACCGAACGCCGAAAGCGCTTCACGCTGCGCTGATTCGATTTGCTCCCGCGCTTCCGAAGAAGAGCGAATAAGCTTCATCCCCCGACCACCCCCACCCGCGGTGGCTTTGACGATCACGGGATAACCGATGCGCTCGGCTTCTTGAGTGAGATGAGCGACTTCTTGGTTTTCACCTTGATAGCCCGGCACCAGAGGCAGACCCGCCTTGGCCGCAAGTTCTTTACAATGAACTTTATCGCCAAGGGCACGAATAGATTCCGGAGTGGGACCGATGAAAATAATTCCTGCACGACGGCAGGCCTCGGCAAAATCGGCGTTTTCAGATAAAAATCCAAAGCCCGGGTGAATGGCCTCGGCCCCGCCGGCTTGTGCACCCAAGATGTTGGCTTCGATATTTAAATAACTTTCGGCCGTAGAAGCGCCACCGATGCAAATCGTCTTGCTTGCCATGCGATAGGCACGCGAGTTGATATCGACTTCCGAATGCAGCAGAACCGTCTCGATTCCCAACTCTTCACAGGCCTTGATGATCCGCACGGCCACTTCGCCTCGGTTTGCAATGGCTAGACGAGTGAAGGCACTCATGGATTTCTCCAAGAAGGTTCGCGCTTTTCCAAAAAGGCGCGCAGGCCCTCTTGGCCTTCCGCACTGACCCGGCGTTCAGAAATCAAACGACAGCTTTGTTCTTTCTGTTGCGCTTCAATTAAACAAGGCCACTGATTTAATAATTTTTTTGTTTCGCGAATCGCCTCAGCTCCGCCTTGCAAGTAATGATGGATAAGTCCCTGCAAAGCGATGTGTCCTTGGGCTTCGTCTGCCAAAACATGCACAAGGCCCGCGGTGAAAGCCTCGGGTGCACCAAAAACAGCCCCCGAAAGCATCAGAGGCCGCACATGCGCAATATTTGATTTACGTAAAACGAATCCACTGATCACGGCGGGAGCCAAACCTAATTTCACTTCACTAAAACAAAATTGCGTGGTTTTTTCTGCCACCACTTGATCACAACACGCGATAAGACCTAGTGCCCCACCAAAGGCTGAACCATGCACATGCGCCACCACCGGCAACGAGCATTTCTCCATCGCCTCAAACATCGCGTACAACTTCAACGAATCCTCTTGGTTTTGCTCAAGCGAGAAATTCACCATCTCTTGCATCCAATTTAAATCCGCGCCGGCGCAAAAGGCTTTGCCTTCGCCCGAAAGCGCGATCACGCGTAAATCCTTGCGCTTTTCAAAATCCAAAAAGGCTTGAGTGATTTCCGCGATCATCTGCGGATTAAAAGCATTGCGAACTTCTGGGCGCTGAAGTTTAACGTAGGCCACTTGATCGAGTTCGGTGACATGTATCCATTTCATCATCACATCCTCAAAACGCCCTGGGTCTGCGGGCCCCAGTCTTTGTTGAGACTCGCCGAAATTCCCAGGGCCAAAACCCTTCGGGTTTCGACGGGATCAATGATTCCGTCATCCCAAATGCGGGCCGAAGAGTAGTAGGCTGAGCTCTCGATTTCATATTTTTCCAACGTCGGCTTTTTAAAATGATTCTGCTCACCGATAGACATCTGCTGATTTTTGATCGCCATTTGGTCCATTTTTACGGTCAGCAAAACATTCGCGGCCTGATCACCACCCATCACGCTGATCTTCGCGTTCGGCCACATCCACAGTTGGCGGGGCTGAAAGGCCCGGCCGCACATGCCGTAATTTCCTGCGCCGTAGGACCCCCCGATGACCACCGTGAATTTAGGCACCCGCGCATTGGAAACGGCCATCACCATTTTAGCCCCGTGCTTCGCGATGCCTTCATTTTCATACTTCTGACCAACCATAAACCCCGTGATGTTTTGTAAAAAAATCAGCGGGATCTTCCGCTGCTCGCACAGCTCGATGAAATGGGTTGCCTTGAGCGAACTCTCGCTGAAAAGAACTCCATTGTTCGCGATAATCCCGACGGGCATGCCCCAAATGTGAGCAAAACCGGTCACTAAAGTTTTTCCGTACAGAGGCTTAAACTCGTGCAAGCGGCTGCCATCCACGAGGCGCGCGATCACTTCACGGACGTCGTAGGGAATCCGTGCATCCTTGGGGATGATTCCGTAGATTTCCTCTGCCTTGAAGGCGGGCTCTTCCACCGGAAGATTTTTCAATTTCACCACGGGAGTTTTATTCAAATGGGCTACGATCGAGCGGGTGATTTCGATGGCATGCTCATCGTCTTCAGCAAGGTGATCCGTCACGCCGCTGATTTCGGAGTGCACGCGCGCGCCGCCTAAATCTTGAGCATCGACAATTTCACCGGTGGCCGCTCGCACTAAGGGAGGGCCACCCAAAAAAATAGTGCCGCTGTCTTTGACGATCACATTTTCATCACTCATCGCCGGAACGTAAGCACCGCCTGCCGTGCAAGATCCCATGACGACTGCAATTTGTGAAATCGCGGCCGCCGACATGCGGGCTTGGTTATAAAAAATGCGGCCGAAGTGATCGCGATCCGGGAAAACCTCCGCCTGCAGAGGTAAAAAAACGCCGCCGCTATCAACAAGGTAAATACAGGGAAGCCCATTTTCCATCGCAATCTCTTGCGCCCGCAGATGCTTTTTCACGGTCATCGGAAAGTAGGTGCCCCCCTTAACGGTTGCATCGTTTGCGATGATCACGCATTCGGTCTTCTGCACGACCCCGATTCCGGTGACGATCCCCGCCCCAGGCGCTTGGCCTTCGTACATATCCCACGCGGCCAGGCTTGAAAATTCAAGAAAGGCCGAGCCGTTATCGACAAGGGCCTCGATTCGTTCGCGGGCGGTGAGCTTCCCCCGCGCTTTGTGTTTTTTCAGCGACTCTGCGCCGCCACCAAGTTTGACTTGAATGATCCGCGCCCGCCATTCCTTGACGAGTGCAAGCATATTTTCTCGATTGCTTTTGAAATCAGCCGATTGGCTGTCGATATGTGTCTCAAGTCTTTCCAAAAAATCCCCGTGTGGTTTAGAGCGGAGACCCCAGTCCAGGAGCGTGGGCAAGTTCGAGCGTAAAGCCCACTTCCGCAACGGCCTGATCATGATGGTCGTATATCTGCGCTTGCATTTCTACTTTGGCCCGACGCTTCCTGCGAAGGTCTGCAAGAATAGTCTCTCTGAGAGACTCCCCTAACTCCAAACGAATTCGCACGTCCTCTTGAGCAGATTTAAAAATTTCGATTTGAGTTTGATTGGAACGAATCTGAAAATTTCCCAAAGGAGCGTGGCGCTGCCACAACATGCGAGCCGCCTCGAGACTGCCGGCCAGCAAAGCTCCGGCGTGAATTTCTTTATTGTCATCCAAATTGCGAGTGCGAGCAGGCAAAATAAGTTCTACTTTTGCATCCGTCAGGATATTCACACGCAAACCCATGCCCGCCGAAAAAGGGCGGATGAGATCCATCGCATAGCTCAGTGCGACATGCGAAGCCTTCGGCGAAACATCTTCAAGGAGTGCGGCAATGTCGGCGGCATTCAACTTGATTCCTCGACTCTCCAACTGGGTTTCCAATTGAGAGCGAAGCTGGGTTTTCACATTCGACATTAAAGTTGTCAGCCATTGTTGATTCATGCGATAAAAGCAATATCATGACGATAGCCCCTAGTAAATTACGTAAATGGGGAAATTAGAGAGAGGACTCTAGGAATGAAGAAAATCATCAGCTTGGCTGTTTTTACCCTGGCCCTGATTTGGACGTGGAACATCGTTCACTCCACCCAAGCCATCGGATTTGAAACTCATTCGGGCCTTCAAGAAAAACTCGCAGCCTTGATCAAACAAACTATTCTCACTAAAAAGCCGGGTGCGAGAGATTTGCAAATCACCCGCCTTTGGACCGAAACTTTGAGCGATAACAAAGTCCGCGCCGTTTTCGCCTACAAATTTATCGATCCAGGCGAGGGCAGCGAACTGACCGAGCAGGCCATCGAGGGCGAAGCCATTCTGCATCGCGAAGTTTCTGAAGACAGCAAAGTCGACCGCTGGACGCTGCAATCGGTTAAAGCAACAAATGACGTTCTCACTTTCTCAGAAGGCTCTTCGATCAGTCCCAATACGGTGACGGATGAAGAAGAAAAAACCGAAGCTCCCGCAGAAAATCACGATCCCGTGCCGCTCGAAGAGAACCAAGGTCCTTAATGCCCATTCCTGAGCGTTTCGTCCAGATCGATGAAGAGGGCTATGCGCTCACCAATGACATCAGAATAACAAGTCTCACGGCAGGCCAAGAAATTCTGGAAAATCTCAAGATTCACGAGGGCGGGACTCTGCTCAGCACCTTCGGCGAGGTGCCTGTCATTATCGAAGCTTTTGACGAACCCTACATCGCGCAACAGATCCTCAAATCATCGAAGCGATGGAGTTTGCTACTCCCCTACGACACCGAATTTCATTTCGATCTGCAATCCCTCACGTTGGATGAGTGGGATCGCTTCCATGGTTATGCCGAGAACGGCGTTCCCTTCGTCATGTCGCGCAAAGCGCAGGTCATGTTTTTTGATGCGCTTGATGAATTCGATGACGAGTCGATCACCAGCGACGGTGTGCGCATTGAAGTGCCGCCCTATTGGCCAGCCCGTCCTGATCTTGAAAAAGAAAAATATTGGACTCAAGTTTACATAGAGGAAAAAAATCCCGGTTGGAATTTGGGTGCTCCGGCCGAAGCTTTGAAGGATATGATTCCGCGCTTGAAGCTTACTAAAAGTCGTATCCTGGTGCTCGGCTGCGGCGAAGGACATGATGCCGCTCGCTTCGCCCAAGACGGCCATGTGGTGACCGCGGTGGATATTTCACCCGAGGCTTTGCGACGGGCTCGCGCTCTTTATGACAGACCGAACTTGCAGTTTGTCGAAGCCGATGTTTTTCAGCTGCCACGCGAGTGGGACGGATCTTTCGACGTCGTTTTTGAACACACTTGTTTTTGCGCCGTGAATCCACAGCGACGCCAAGAGCTGGTCAAGGTATGGACACGACTCCTGACCGAGCAAGGGCAACTGATGGGCGTTTTCTTTACCTATGAAAAACGCCAGGGACCGCCGTATGGTGGAACAGAATGGGAGCTACGACAGCGCCTTAAAAACTCCTTCCATCCCATTTTTTGGGGACGCTGGCAGAAGTCTCTTCCTCGCCGACAAGGAAAAGAATTATTTATCTTTATGCAAAAAACTAGCAAATCGTTATAAATAAAAGCTATCGCTGAAATCAACCCTTTCGATGAGACAAACGAGAATTTTATGAATAAACCCAAGGCAGGAGATCTGCTGATGGACTTTGAATTTAGCCAAGCTGACAATAAACATGTGATCGAAATCACTTCCCTCGTGAATTCGGCCTATCGTGGTGAAAGTTCGAAAAACGGTTGGACGACGGAAGCCGATCTGCTGGGCGGCCAACGCACGGACGCTTTTTTAATCAAAGAGACTTTGAATAGCGACGGGTCTACCATTTTGATTGCGCAGCACAATGAAACCGAGAAAATTCACGGCTGCGTGCATCTGCAAAAAGAAAACGAGAACTGCTATCTAGGCATGCTCACGGTGGATCCTCTGCTACAAAACAAAGGTTTAGGGAAAACCTTGCTGGAAGAATCTGAAGCTTTTGCTCAATTTTGGGACTGTACGCGGATCTACATGACAGTTCTCGGAGCACGACAAGAGCTGATCGACTGGTACGAGCGTCGCGGCTACAAAAAAACGACGACGGTGAAACCCTTTCCCTACGGTAATGAACGCTTCGGAATTCCTAAAACTGAAGGCCTTTATTTTATCGTGCTAGAAAAGCATATTTAATTCATTTCTATGCATATAACATAACTAGACTTTGGTAGTACTCTTGCATCCAGAGGTTCTTATGTTTAAATTTTTACCCATTCTTCTGACCTTATTTTCTGTTTCTGCGCTTGCTCAATCTATTCCCGAGCTGAAAAATCCTTTCTACGGGATCGTTGATGACTACCAAGCCAATTGCGCTGTCCAGTGCACGGCTCCTTTCACCGAGGAAGTGATCTTCAGCCGAGCGAGTAAAATCGAAAGTGTGTTGCTAACGGCTTACAAAGAAGCGCTCGAACAAGCGGCTTCCGACCAAGCGCAAATCTGGGGCGACACTATTCTCGAAGGAGATTATGTTTCTTTCGGCCCAACACGCTTAGATGAAGTGAAAGCGATTTTCCGTAGCGGAGAAATCGTTGGCTTTCGCATCCTCTACTCCGAGGGCGCTTGGTTCACTGCTCAATGTGATTATGACGGCAGTCAAAAAAGCTTAGCTGCTTGCCAAGCAGGTCGCATTTCAGAAGGCAGTTTCGTCTCTCGTCAGTTTGATATTTCTTTGACAGATGGAAAAGCCGCCGCCAATTTTCAGCAGGGAATATAAAAGTATAAACTCTTGATGAGTTTGCGCCAAGCAGCTAGATTAAACGGATGCCCGACATTCGTTTCGCCATTGAAACCAAAGATCTGACGCGCACCTATGAAAGCTATATCAAACCAGAGGGTCTTTGGAATTCCTTTCGTGGCTTTTGGAATCGTCAGTACAATCACAAAATCGCTTTGGATAAAACCACTCTGCAAATTGAACCCGGACAAATTATTGGTCTGGTTGGCGCGAATGGGGCCGGCAAAACCACTCTGTTGAAAATGCTTTCCGGTCTGATTGTTCCTTCCAGCGGCGAGGCGACCATCCTGGGGTACAAACCCTGGGATCGCAATTACGATTTTCTTCGCCAGATCAGTATTCTTTTAGGCCAAAAAAATCAACTGTGGTGGGATATTTCACCGATGGACAGCTACGCTTTACTCGCGCGCATTTACGATCTTGATGCCGTAAAGGCTCGCCAACGTGTCGAGGAGTTGGCCGAGTTGCTGCGCTGTACCCACGTTTTGCAAACTCAGTTGCGACGTCTGAGTTTAGGTGAGCGCATGAAGATGGAAATCATCGGCGCGCTTTTGCATGAACCTAAGGTGCTTTTTTTAGACGAACCTACCATCGGCCTAGATATCGTCGCGCAGGAAACAATTCGCAATTTTCTGCAGCAGTACGTGAAAGAAAAAAGCCCAACCGTCATTCTCACGAGTCACTATATGGACGACATCACGAAGCTTGCCCATAAGCTTCTGCTGATCAGTCATGGCAAAATTGTCTATCAGGGAACAGTGGACGAGTTCGTGGAAAAAAGTAATCGTGAACTTGCCGAAAATGAAGAGGTTAACTTTGAAGAGGTCATTCGTCGTTTTTTGGAGACGGAATCTCGGCTTTGCTAAGCTAGCTGTTGTTTCCAATCTTGAGTACCGTGTGAATTTTATTGTCGATGCCGTCCTACAGCCCTCGATGACGACCGGGATCGAAATTCTCTTGTGGTTCGCGGTTTTCGCAGGGGCCCACGTCAGCGAGATCAACGGCTTCGGTCGCGAGTATTATTTGAGCTATGCCATGTGGTCTGCGTTCTTCGCGCGGGTCTCGACCACTTGGATGTATGAGTCTCGCATGATCGCAGAAATTGATCTTGGTACCATCAACGGACTGCTTATTCGCCCGATGAGTTTTTACGAATATTATTTCAGTCAGTTGCTTGGTTATAAATTCATCACCACGATCGTTTCTTTTCTGGCTCCCCTGCTCGCCGCTTCGGTCTTTCTCTTACCAACTCATTACGAGCGCATTCCGCTGGCGCTCGCCCTTTGCACTTACTACTTGATCTTGGTACACACGATGAGTTTCATTATTTCCTGCTGTGCTTTTTACCTGAATAAAATTTATTCCTTTACGGCAGCAAAAAACATGATCCTCTGGCTGCTCACTGGGGAGCTCTTTCCGTTGGATTTAGTCCCATCGGGCCTACGAGAATTCATCATGGCCTTGCCTTTCGCAAGTGGAGTTTACGTCCCGGTCGGTTATATCACGGGACGCATCGGCTATGAAAGCACCAAGCAGGGCTTCATCTCGGTGACGATCGCGATCATCGTGACCAATCTTTTTGCGGCCTGGATTTGGAAACGTGGCCTTTCGACTTACTCAGGAACGGGAGCTTGATGGCTGTGCTGAAGACTTTAAAAAAGTATTTTGGTCTCTACGGCGCAATGTTCAAGGCCAGCTTTATTTCTGACTTGGAGTATCGTGCAAACTTTGTGACCCGGATCATGACCGATATTTTTGGGTACATTGCTCAGGTGACCACCTTCGAAGTGCTTTACAAACACACTCCACGGATTGGCGATTGGGATGTCTATCAGATGCGGGTTTTTTTAGGCATTCTTTTCGTAGTCGACGCGATTTATATGCTTATGCTGCACGACAACCTTGAGAACATGTCAGAGAAGGTGCGCAAAGGAGATCTGGACCTGCTGCTTGCAAAACCAGTGAATTCACAATTCATCATCAGTTTGCAAAGGGCCGCCACGGCTTCTTTCGGAAATTTAGCGCTGAGCTTTGCGTGGTTGTTTTTTAGTTTGTGGAGCCTGGATCATTTCAATCCCGCCCGTCTGCTATGGTTGATCGTGCTTATTCCCTGTGGGGTTACGGTTGTCTACACCATCAAATTTATTTTCGCGACCACGGCGGTGATCTTTACTCGTTCCGAAAATATTTTGTTTTTATGGTGGCAGCTCTACCGTCTGGGGATGCGACCGGATTCGATGTACGCCACTTGGTTTCGCTGGGTCATTCTCGCGGTCATTCCCGTTGGAGTCGTTGCGAGTGTTCCGGCACGTGCGCTACTCGATCCGCCTCAATACTTGATCCTGATCTGGCCCATGATTCTCGCGCCCCTCCTGATCTATCTCTCAAATTTGTTCTGGAAGTTCGCCCTGAAATTCTATTCGAGCGCAAGTTCGTAGGTACGCCGTTACTTTTCCGGATGCATTGCATCCGGAAAAGTAACGGCGTACCCCTCGCAAAGTGGGATTTTGGTAATGCTGTAAGCCGGATTCTGTCCAAATGACCTGGTCCCAAAAACTTCCCGATCATCATGGATAATCATTCCTCTGGGAATGCCATTGCTGACACCCTCAAGCGATCTGACCCGGAGACTTCGAGCGAGCCGCTCTACTTATGCCTCCCTATTTGATCTTGCTCCACGCAGAGTTTGACTGTTTTCACTCCAGCGGCTCCCCCTCAAGCTCCCGTTCCCGCTTGAAGGCTCAATGCCCTGGACATTCTCTCTGTTCCACTGTTCCTCACCTTTCGGTGGAGGGGCGTTACCCCTTGCGTTGCTCTATGGAGTCCGGACTTTCCTCACTTATATCAACTGGTTATTCCTTCTTAAGCATTGCTGCCGAAAAAAGATCGAAGTGGAATATTATAAGCGCGATTATCTGCAAAACCATGAGCGTTCTAACACCCCCCAGCATAGACCGCAAGAGGGTTTTACTGAAAGCCCAATTTAATTTAAGGTCAGAGGATCGACTTCACCGAGGATAACCTATGAAATTTTGTATCTCTATCTTGACCTCCCTCCTTGTCCTGACTTTGGCCCACGCCGCCCTCGCGAAAGAGCATGGCGCAACCGAGAGCCCTGCCGAGGCGGAAGAGGCCAAAAAAGTAGAAGAGATGCGTGCTCTTTTCCCGCCGAAACAACCGGCGCACGAACGAGCCCATGTTCCCGGGAAGACGACCCTGGAAGCCCCCGCTTTTTTCGAAAAAGTCGCGAGCAATCAAGTTGCGCTCAAATGGAAGCCCGTCGAGGGCGCGGACCAATATCACTTGCAAATCGCAACCGATCCCAATTTCAAATGGCTTGTGACCAATGAGTACACGTTGAAAGACACCACTTTCCAAGTCGCAAATCTAGAGACTGGTAAGCACTACTACTGGCGGGTGAACGCAGTCAAAGAAGACAACGAACCTACTCATCGCAAAAGCGGATTCGTGACATCGATGTTTGAAACGGTTTCCAAGTAGTTTTTAGGGGCCTTCTTTGATTTGTCGGTTGAGGCCCTTGATGTCCAAAATTGTATTTCCTGAAACCCGACTATTTTCAAAAATTCCGTAGAATACGAAATTCTTTTCGCGCTCCTCACTCCATTCGTAAATCATTCCCGCACACATTTTACAGGGTTTATGAGTGGAATAAATCTGCGTTCCGCGCGGAATTTTCCCCGCGCTTCTTTTAAAAAAGCTTTGCAACAGGTTCACTTCAGCATGAAGCGTTTTATTTTTAGAATTCGAGTTGAGGCCATAAGCAAGAATCTCCTGACCCCTCACCAAGAGCGCCGCGATTTCCCGATCATAGTCATGCAGCACGGAACCTCTAGGATTCAGACGCGAAAGCTCTCGCACCTGGGTCATCCAGTCGCCTTGAGCACCTTGCATCTGAGAGAGTTCGGGCGGTGAGGCTCTTTGCTCGCAAGGATAAAGAAGTTCGGTCGACAAGCCGACCTCTAGTTTCTCATATTTCAAATCCATCTGATGATCGACGGGAATGACTTTTCCCGTGATTCGTTTCGCGACGACTTTCGTCATCCCTAAGCACATCTCAGTCACCGCGGCCGTCGTGAAAATACGGTTTCTTAAAATAAAAAAACTTTGATCCACAAACTGATCAAAAAGTCCCTGCAGAAGCTTGACCACGGCGGAGGAGGGCGCCACAGCTTGTTGCAAAAAAAGGCTAAAGTAGACTCGTCCCTGGTGTTCAACAAAGGCCACTTCATAACCCGGGCGTCTTAGATCAAAGGCTATTTGAGAAATCATTTGTTCCGTTTGCACTCTCCTCTCATACCAAAAGATGGAAGGCTTAAGCAAAAAAAATTCTCTGGGCGTCGAAGCGATTCGTGTTAGTTCACGGCTTTCCACCTTTTTGCGAAAAAAATCTTGGGGGAACCCAGGGAATAAGCTAATGTCGTCCTGTAACCTAACTGAGAACAAGGAGATACACTATGTTCAAACTTCCCACTCTTCCCTATGCCAAAACGGCACTTGCTCCCTTTTTGAACGAAGAGCAAATGACTTTTCACTACGATAAACATCATAAAACCTACATCGATAATCTGAACAAATTTCTCGAGACCGATCCCTCCCTCAAAGGAAAGTCTTTGGAAGAAATCGTCCTGAGTTCTTCCGGTGGAATTTTTAATAATTCCGCTCAAGCATGGAATCACACCTTTTTCTGGTTCAATATGGCGGAGGCCGGCAAAACCGGCAAAGCTTCTGACAAGTTGGCTGCGGCCATCCAACGCGACTTCGGTGGCCTGGATCAACTGAAAGAAAAATTCGTCGACGGCGGAGTAAAAACTTTCGGTTCGGGCTGGATTTGGCTCTGCGCTGATACGTCAGGAAAATTAAGTTTAGTTTCCACTTCGAACGCAGCCGTTCCTTTCACCAGCAATGGTCCACGTCCTTTAATGGTGGCTGACGTATGGGAGCATGCCTACTACATCGACTACCGCAACGCTCGTCAAAAATACCTCGAAACTTTCTGGACCCATGTGAATTGGAATTTTGTTTCCGAAAATTATAACTCAGACAAAGTTCGCTCTTTGACAGAAGCGATGAAAGCCTAATTTCTAATACGTTTGCGAGCGGCGCTTGCACCGGCGCCGCCTCTTTATAAAGTCGACCAAGCTGTCTGACCTTTAGCCCCTCACTGACTTGAGAACGCCCGCATTTTTAGCCGTGACCTTCTTTTGCGACTGGCCACGCAAAAAAAGAAATTGCGCAAGCATATCCATATTCTTTTTTGCTGAAGCCGTTTTGCGAATGAGCGGAAGCAGATCACGCTCCTCTTCTTTTAAGTGATGCTCAATATTCTCAGAAAGAACGTTGGCGTGCGCACTCCACGTCATCGGATCCTTCGTGCGCTCGATGCGCGCCATAAGGTCGTCAGCCACATGGTGTTCAACGTAGCCTTCCGCGACCTTGATATGCATTTCACGTCCCGCTAAATCAGCAGTGGGCCGGTAAACGGCTTTTTCTTCAGAAACGCTGTGCGATTTCAAAAGGGCGGCAAAGGCTTTGTAAGCACGGCGCCGTTCCGTCATGTCTTTTTCAGTATCTTTTAGAATGCCCAAGTAATTTCTCAGGCTGTCGTGATCTTGCTTAATGGCGGCTACGATATCCTGAGCTTCCAAAGGCAGAAGATCTCCAATTTGCTGACCTAGCTTAACGACTTCTTTTTTCAAAAGAAGGCCTAAAGAAGGAGTCTTTTTCGTTTGGCGAGTTTTTTTTGAGGTGGTTTTCTTTTTCATTTTTTCCGTTCTTCTGCTGAAATTTTCATGACAAACCAAACGGAATATAAACGGAATGAAAACGATAGCAAGAGACTTCGCAAGGCCGGCCCATAGATTCGATTCGTTCCCATTCTTGACTAGCATTTGACAAAAGAAACAAGCCTTTGAACTCAAAAAATAAGGCTGAAGAGATAAATATCTTGCCCGCGCTCGCGCTGGTAACTCAGACGAGCTTCCAGTTGAGAACTCAGATCGTGCGAAAATGCGAATTCGCCCTCAAGGCAACCAACGGAGTGGGTCAGACCTAAATAGCGAACAAGTTGAAGCGAGCGCCAGCTTTCCGTTATTTTTTGCAGAAAAAAGCTCTCCACTCCGCCGCCGATTTGCCCACGCTGATCGTCTTCCCCTATTCGAGCGACGGCCAAAGTTGTCCAACGGGCGCCTTGACCCCAATCAAAATCAAAGCTGTAACCTAAGCCCGGTTCAAAATAAGGATTGAGTTTCGGCGCAGTCCCTAAGCTCGTTTTCCAAGAAAAGGGATGATCGAGTGCAGTGACCGGCCGAGTTGAAATAATTTTGAGAATTTGGGCTTGATCCAAATCCAAGCGATGAGCTTGAGCAAAATACTTGAACTGGGCACTGAGTGCCTCGAGATGGCTGAAGGGACTCACCCCCTCGTCTCGAGAAAGTAAATCATGAAAGGCCCGGCGAATTTTAAAAAGTCCCAAAGATTGATGATCGCTCATCCCGACACCCACCTGAAGAGCCGCCGAAGGCAGACTTGCTAAAGGCGAACTTGTCGGCGGAACATTCTTTTCGGAAGGCCTACCTAGCTGCGCACGGGCCAGGCTTAATTGATAGCGACCTTCTTTGTAAAGGATTTGATCACGGTACTCCTTCACCGCCAAATAGCTCAGAGCGGTGTCGAACAGAATTTTTTCCTCCAAAGGCGGAAGCTTTTGAATTCCTTCTATTGTCTGTTTCAATTGCGAGGGATCACGAAGGCTCTGCGAGATCTCGTCTATTTCATTTTTCTGCGCACGATTTAATTTTTTATAATCGGCTTCAAATTCTGACTGCAGGGAGGGCCTTTTTTTCCCTGCCGAGAGGAAGTCTTTTTGCGACGCTAAAATTTTTAAGCTGTCCAAAGGAATGGTCACGTCGATAAAGTGCGAGGTCAGGTCCATGTCAGGCTTTAAAACCTCGATCAACTCCAGAATCTGGTAAGAGCAATTATCATCCAAAAAATAATAGGGGACGTAGGAGTCTTCGAGCTCCAGGAGGTGGTTCACCAACATCTCGACCTCGGCGGGAGAAAGATTCATCCGGTACTCCCAGATGTCGCGGCCCTCGAGATTGATGTAATCCCGCAATTTCTGATGATAGGGCATCATGGAGTAGGCGCCAGGGTACATTCCAAAAAGTCCTTTTAACGCAAAAAGAACTCCGTCATTTTCGCCGGTGGCGGCGGCGAAGTTGACTCCGTAGTCGATCAGATCGAGTCCTTCGGAATTCTTGGGGTTGTGAAGGCGAATGAAGGTATGGCCAAAACTGGAGGCTGCGCTGTTCAGATCATTCGAGGCAAAAATCAGATATCCCGCCTGCGCATTCAAACTTTTCTTCCAGGCCTGACGTTCCTCGCAGGGCAACAGATCTTGAGGGTCCAGAGAAAGTTTTTGTTTAAGCCATTGCGTTCGGGCTAAATATTTACATTGCGTCTTTCCATCACCGGAGAAAAGACTTTGCAGCGTCGCCATCAGCTCGGCTTCGGGATTTTGGCTCCCCTCGGGGGAAAGGAAAAAAGAGCCCCGAATTTTAGAACGCTCCTGATGAAGCAGAGTTTTGTGGTAATGGCCTAAGCGCAGCCATTGGGGATCAGCAGACAAATGGAGATGAGCGGCTTCTTGAAGGTAATTTGCGGTGCGCTCCAAAGAAAAACCCCACGTCAGTGGGGTTTTTAACAAAACTAAAATGAAAATCCAAAAACTCTTACGAACCATGGCAGAGCTGAGTGAGTTCCGCATTTGCTCCCATTTGATTTTTCAAATTAGAAACAAGCTCAGGCGCCGTCACCGCGGCAGACGGAATGATCTTGCTGTAAGACCTCTGCGTGAATTGAGAGAAAGCTGTTTGTGATTGATCGTCCGCACAACCGTTGAGCAGCGCCAACGTCGCTAATTTGTCACCGCTTCCTTGAGCCATTTCGCGAGAAATGTCGTCTTGATTCACTTCGACAAAATACTGGATCTGCTTCTCGTTCATCACGAGACCGCTCGCCGAGCAACCCGATGTGCCGGAGGTGATCCCAAAAACCTGAGAAAGAAAAGTCCCATTGGTCGTCACCGCAAAAAGTTGAAGCAATTTTGAGTTCTTTTGAATAACGAGAGAGCCCAAACCACAACCAGCATCGTTTGCCAAAGCCGAAAAACTAAAAACAGAAAGAAGTGCCACGATAAAAATTTTCACAAAAATCCTCCTTGAGGAGGATATTGTGATCAGATCTCTAGAACTTTGCAACGACTAGTTTTTTTGCTTTTGATAAGACTAAGAAAAAAGCGCCTCTTGACGGCGCTTTTTTCTTTCCTATTCTTTATTCGATCGTTTTATAACTAAACACTGCGTCGATCAACAATTTCCATGAATTCAAAATTTTCACGCTCTTCGGGAGAAATATAAGAGGATCTTTTTTGGGTGCTTGTTTTTTTTGCAGATCTTCGGCTTAAGGTTTTTTTCAAGGCTTCGGAAATGCTCGACACACACAAATTAAATTCATTTTCAGTTTTTTTAACCTTAATCAATCCCCGCGTGTGGGTCGGCTTCAAGATGACTTCGCAGGTGTAAACAGGTTTTCGATTTTGAGTGCGATGCCTTTCCGTTTCCACACGCACCACCAGATGGGCGTCCTCGTCGTCTTGCATAAAGCGCTCAACAACCTTCTCGATTTTATCCAGTAAGTAGGCCTCTAGAAAATCTGTTCGTGTGATGTCTCGGTAGTAGATGTCAGTTTGCATAATTCCTCCTTCTGATTTCAGTATCGCGAGAAATGACACATTAATAAAATATATAAAATCGAATATATACTTAGTATTAATCTATATGTTGAAGTCGAGCCGCTTCTATAATACAAGTTATCTAGGCCACTTAGAGGTTCTGGACTTAGGACTGGTGTCTGGCTGCAGACAAATTGAATTACAAAGGGAGTCCTATATTGTACAATTATAATCATCTCTATTATTTTTATGTCACAGCTAAGCTGAGTGGCGTCAGCAATGCGGCCAAGTTTCTTCGCATCAGCCAGCCTTCCTTGAGTTCTCAACTCAAAGTCCTTGAGGCCTCGATGAATAAAAAACTTTTTGAAAAGCGCGGACGCCGGTTGGCCCTTACGGTCGAGGGCGAAAAAACCTATGCTTATTGTTCTAAAATATTTTCACTGGCCGAGGAAATGAACGAGGCTTTTAAAAATAAATCGGACCAGACTTTCCATAAAGTTCGCATCGGCATCAGTGACCAACTGGAACAACCTTTCATTGCGGATATTTTAAGTCCCTTGCTAAAGGAAAGAAAAACATCCTACAAGAATACTTTCGTGATCACCTCCGCCCGAGATGCCGATCTTTTGCAAGCTCTGCGTACGCAAGAGATTGATCTTGTTCTCACCAATCGCCCTTCTTATGCCAATGACCTTTCGGAACTGAGCGCCGTCAGCATGCCGGTGGCCTTGATGGTCTCGACAGAAAATATGCAAAAGTTGCGCTTCAAAATCAGCAGGAATACCCCCATCCGCGATTTCATTGAAATGGTTCCTTGGAGCATGGTCATGGCCTCTGATAAAGTTAAATTGCGACAGGAAACGGATATCTTTTTTCAAGAATTAAAAATGCAAAAGGCGATCGTTTTAGAATCCGATATTTTATCCGTCGTCGGGCGAGCTATTCTAGACGGAGCGGGTTTTGGATTTATGCCGGTTCCCTATATGCATGAAGAGATCAAGCATCAGCTCATCAGCACATTTGGACCCAAACAGGGTTTTTGGAAGCACCGAGTTCATTTGCTGGCCCGAAAGCAGGACTCCTACGAGCCCGCTATCGAAGATGTTAAAAAATGTATGCGAGAAATTGAAAAACTCAATTAATAGGGCTGCTTTTCATTTGAGTTTGCTAAATCCATCGCCATGATCAGCCCAATTTTTGAGTAGATCATCGAGTGGCCAAAACTCATTTCAGGGGTCACCCTGTCGTCGGCCGAGTGCATCCGGCTATTGATTGTTCGCATCGTTGCTTCAAAGGGCATCAAAGTGGGATAGCCTTGCCGGTACCAAGAGGCGTGATCACTGCAACCGTACCCACACTCATCCTCGACAATTTGGATATGCAAATAGGTCTCATTTGCAGCTTTCAGATAATCCCGCAGCCACGGGCTGGTGAAATCCGTCATGCTGCCCAGAACCATCTCTCCCGCACCGGGAAATAAAGTCATATCTAATTGCAAGACTGCGACGACCGTTTTATTGGCGCTTTTATAAGCCTGAGCGATTTCGCTGGACCCCAAAAGACCCGACTCTTCACCGGCATACCAAAAAAACTCAAGACTGCGCTGGGGCTGGGTCTTTTGCGAAACAACGCGCAGGATATCGAGGAGATTCGAAGAGCCCGAGGCATTGTCATCGGCTCCCGGAGCCTCGTCATTTCCCCACCAAGCTTGATTGATGGAATCCAAGTGAGCTCCGAGAACGACAATCTCTTGGGGATTTTTGCTGCCCTCCAGGTGCACGCGGATCGACTTTTGCTCGGTTTGTTTATGATCGATCAGAGTGACCTGATAGGGCATTTTTGCGTTTTGCAAAATCTGTTCGATGCGAGCTTTCAATTCTAGAACCGCGACGTTGGGGCTTGTTCCTTTATCGTAGCGGTTCGGAAACGAGGATAACCACTGGACATCAGCCTGCAAACGACTGGAGCTGAGCTCACCCAAGGCGGCCGTGATAGCGGGTGAAGCCGCTACACTCACCAACTGAAAGGGGGCCTTCAAATAAAATTGATCTTTTTCGGTCTGTCTTTTCAAAGACTGCAGGGTCTCTGCATAGGGAACTAACGCCGGCGCTTCGGGAAGCGATTCAAAACCACCGCATTTACCGACTTGGTGAGCGCGCTCCTGAATTCTCAGCTGCATTTCTGGAGTGACCACCGCGAAACCAACCCGCGAAGTCTCTTCTGCGGCGAGCACGGGGATTTCCAGGGCACGCAGGTCCCGCAGATCCGCATAGATGGGTTTTGTAGTGAAATTTTCGAGATTCGATGGGTGAGCCAGGGCCACGTTGCTCAATCCTAGGGCAAACAGTAGAATTTTCATCTTTTCAATCCTTTGAAAAACTTTTTTTAATGTTAAACCTTGCCTAAATACCGGGCAAATAGTTTATCTAGAATCTTCATGAAAAAAGATGTCCTGCTTGTCACCCTGAATTCCACATACCAGCATGCCGCTTTCGGTTTACGCTATCTCTTCGCCAATATGAAAGAGTATCAGGATCAAACCGAGATTTTAGAATTCACCACGGCCCGCGAAACGCGCGAGATCGCCGAATCGATCTTGGCGCACTCCCCCCGCATCGTCGGCTTCGGCGTGTACATTTGGAATGTCCGCGCCATGCAAGAGTTGGTTTCGCTGATCAAGCGCCTTTCTCCCGAAACTTTGGTTATCTTAGGGGGACCCGAAGTCAGTCATGAGTCCGAAGGGCAATCGATTTGCCAAACCGCCGATTACGTGATCAAGGGAGAAGCTGATTTTCTGTTTTACGAGTTTTGCCGAAATTATTTTGTTCAAGGCCTGCTGCCGGCGAATAAATTTATCGTGGGGGCCTTGCCTGAAGTGAAACAGATGGCTTCCCCCTATCGCTTTTACAGCGACGAAGACATTAAAAATCGAATCCTCTACGTTGAGGCCTCGCGGGGCTGTCCCTATAAGTGCGAATACTGCCTTTCATCCTTAGATAAATCCGTACGCAGTTTTGATCTTGAGGTTTTCTTGCAAGAGATGGACGTCCTCATCCAGCGAGGCGCCCGGAGCTTTAAATTCATTGATCGAACTTTTAACTTAAGTATCCCGACCTGTACGCGCATTCTGCAGTTTTTTCTGGAACGAATTCATTTGAATCTTTTTTTGCATTTTGAAATGGTTCCAGACCGGCTGCCTGAAGAAATTCGCGGCCTGATCAGTCGTTTTCCAGAGGGTGCCTTGCAATTTGAAATTGGCATTCAGACCTGGAATCCCGAAGTTGCAAAACTAGTCAGCCGCCGCAATGACTTCGTCAAAGTGCGCGAAAACTTCAAGTTCTTGCACGAGGCCAGCGGTGTCCACACTCATGCCGACCTCATCGTGGGTCTTCCCGGCGAAAGCATCGAGAGCTTTGCCAAAGGATTTGACGAATTAGTCGCTCTGCAGCCGAACGAAATCCAAGTGGGGATTTTAAAACGCCTTAAGGGAACCCCCATCGTTCGACATGATCGCGAATGGCAAATGGTCTACCAAGAACATGCCCCTTTTCAAATTCTTAGCACCCGCAACGTGGATTTTTTGATGATGCAGAAGATGAATCGCTTTGCCAAATATTGGGATCTTTTTGCGAATAGCGGTCAATTTAAAAATTTCGTGAATCTGCTCAAGGATTTTGCCACGCAACGAGAGGATGCTTCTTTTTTCTGGGAGTTTTTTGGCTTTTCTGAATTCATGTCGCGACGACATTCACAAAGCTACGGGATTTCGCTGCTTTCTTTGGTTGAATCGGCCTGGATTTACTTGAGTGAGCAGAAGCAATTCGATAAAGCGCAATCACGAAATTTGCTCATGCAAGATTACTGCTCTTTGAAAAAAAGAGATGTGCCTCGTTTCTTACGAGAAGATTATGTGGCGCCCGTCGCGACATCTAAAGAAGTTCAGCAAAATAAACGACAGCAACGCCATTTGGACAGCGCTAAACTCTCGGTCAGCCAATAAAATCCACGACCTTCACGATGACCTGCGGATCTTTCATGATTCGTCGATGACCCAAACCCTCGGTAACAAGAAGTTCAGAGCCAGAAATTTCTTGATGGATACGTTCAGCCGATTCAAAAGAAACAGATTTGTCGTGACGATCATGAACCACGAGAATTTTTTGTTTTAAATTTTTCCCTATCCGCGAAACCTGAAGCTGATCAGGAGCCATCCCCACCCGGTTTGTTACAATTTGGAAAAACATCTCTTTTGATTTCGGGCTCAAGCGGATCTGAGCGCAGTAGTAATCCAAAACACGACTATAGAGATCGGGCCCCGCAATGAGCACAATCTTTTCAACCTTCATCCCATTGTCTGCGGCTAAAATCGTTGAGCCCGCGCCGAAACTATGAGCGATCACCGCCTTCAACGGCCCCACTTCCGTCGATACTGTTTTAATGAAGGTGGCGTAATGGGTCGGGCTGGTTTCAACACCTGGCGATTCTCCGTGGCAAGGACCGTCCAAGGCATAAACGCTGTAGCCCTTATCAACCAGAGGGGCAACGAAGAATCCCAATTGAGTTCCCCGCCCCTCCCAACCGTGGACAAGCAGGACCGCGGGACCTTTACCAAATTTGTAGGCCACCAGACCGCATTTGAGGACAAGTCTTTCGCCTTTTTTGATCAGCTCATCTTCGTGGGGAGGTCTGGGAATATGTTGAGGGCGTGCAAAAAGGCGTAAGGCCAGACGAACCGCGTAGGGACGATTTATTCTTTCGAGAGTATGGATCGCTAAAACTTTCCAGGCTAATTTCACGAAATTCTCAATTCTTTTCAATCTGCTTGCGGGCGAGTCATCCCTTGGATTAACCTACCCGGCGGTAGGATTCGTTTCAAGTTATTCATTTTTGCTAACGCTTTTCATCCAGGAGAGACATCTATGAAATCCATACGTAAAGTTGCCATCATCGGCGGAGTGCGCACACCCTTCGTTCGCTCCTTCACTTCTTACGCGCGCACAAGCAATCAAGACATGCTCACCGAGGTGGTGAATCATCTGGTTGACAACTACAACCTGCACGGAAAAATTTTGGGTGATGTCGCCTTCGGGGCGGTGATGAGTAACTCTGCCGATTGGAATCTTTCGCGTGAAGTGGTCCTAGGGACCAAACTCAATCCCCATACGCCAGCCTACAATGTTCAGCGAGCTTGCGGCACCGGCCTCGAAACGGCCTGGCAGATTGCACTTAAAATTGCGACCCATGAAATCGACGTCGGCATCGCAGGGGGAGCGGACACCAATAGCGACCTGCCCGTGGGCTTAAAAAGAAAAACGGTTTGGAAGATCATGGATCTGCGCTCGGCAAAAACTTTCGGTCAGCGTCTTGCGGCCTTGCTTAAGTTTAGATTCAGTGACCTCAAGCCCAACTTTCCGGCTGTGGTAGAACCTCGCACCGGTCTTTCAATGGGCGAACACTGTGAACAAATGGTCAAAGAATGGAGCATTTCTCGACAGGCTCAAGATGAGCTCGCCTACACAAGCCATCAAAATGCCGCCAAGGCTGTGGCAGAAGGATTTTTCAACGATCTGGTTTTTGAATTTAAGGGCATCAAAAAGGATGGCTTCGTTCGTGCCGATACGACGGTTGAGAAATTAGGCAAGCTGAAACCGGCCTTTGATTTTTCGGGACAAGGGACTTTAACCGCAGGTAACAGCACACCTCTCACCGACGGCGCCTCTGGAGTTCTGCTCGCTTCAGAAGAGTATGCTCAGCAGAATAACCTGCCTATTGTGGCTTATTTTGTCGATGCCCAGGCTGCTGCTGTGGACTACGTGCATGGCGAAGGACTGCTGATGGCGCCAACGAAGGCGGTTGCGGAATTGCTTAAACGAAATAATTTGAAATTGCAGGATTTTGATTTTTACGAAATTCATGAAGCCTTCAGTGGTCAAGTGCTTTGCACCTTGAAGGCTTGGGAATCTGCAGAATACTGTCAGAAAAAATTAGGCCTTACGCAGGCCTTGGGTTCAATTGATCGAACTAAAATGAATGTCAAAGGCGGCAGCGTGGCCGTGGGTCATCCTTTTTCGGCCACAGGGGGTCGGATTCTCGCTAGCCTCAGTAAGATGCTTTCGCAAAAGGGCCAGGGCCGTGGCTTGATTTCGATCTGTACGGCCGGTGGCATGGGCGTTGCGGCTATTATTGAAAGGTAAATCTTATTTCAATTCGACGGCGGCCTTGAAGGTAGAATCTTTTTCAAGCCGCTTCTTGAGATTTTTTATATTGTACTCCGTCATCACTTCTGTGACAGGAGATTTGGCAATGGTGAAATCAGGTGAAAGACCGACATCTTGATAGCTTTTCCCTGAAGGAGATTGCAGAAGCATGATCGAATATTTGATGAAGTAACTGTTCGGCAAAGATTCAATCGATTCCACGGTCCATTTTCCTTCTGTCTGCGCACCCACCACGAGAGCCTTGCGATTTTCCTTGAGAGTGGCCGTCAGAACTTCAGCGCTTGAAGCGGTCTCTTCGCTGGTCAAAACAACAATTTGAGTATCGGGACTCCAGGCATTTCCTTTGGCCTTGTATTCTTTGGTGACCCCTTCCCTCGTCTTTGCTTTGACGATGACATCGCCTTTATTCAAGAAGATGTCGGCCACCTCGAGAGCATTATCAAATATGCCGCCTCGGTTGCCACGCAGATCTAAAATAAGCTTGCGGATTTTTTTATCCTTAAAGAAAGCAAGTTTCGCTTTAACATCTGCCTGAGCATCCTTAGAAAAAGTATTGAGCGAGAGATAGCCTGTCTGATCATCCACCTGAAAAGATTCAATCAGGGGAATATTCACTGGCGCCCGCGCGATTTTCATCTCGACAATTTGATCTTCTCTCAGAATTCGCAACTTCACCGTCTCACCGGTTTTTCCGCGGATATCCGCGACCATTTCGGCAAGCTCTTTGTAGCGCTTTCCATTGACGCTTAAAATCTGATCATTGACTTTGATTCCTGCCTTAAGCGCGGCCGATCCTGATATCACGTCACGAACTTTGGCATTTCCGGTCGCCTTATCAAACTCCAACGTGGCTCCAATGCCGATGAGCCTTCCGGACATTTCAATTTGCTTATCTTCCATCGCTCTTGGCGAAAGCAAAGTATTCCAATTTTTCTTGGAATCTGAATTAAGGCTCGCGAGCATGCCTTCGGTGGCCGCTAAATAAAGACTCTCTTCGCTGACGCCTTTATCGACGTAATTTTCTTTCAGGATTTGAAAAGACCTTTTGAAACTTTCCTCTGGTTTGGCGAAAGGCTCTTTGTTCCCTTTCCAGAATGAGACCGCGGCCTCAGGTGTTGGAATTTCTGCCGAACAGTTCATCCCGATTAAAACAAAAAATAAAAAAATGATTTTCATGTGACCTCCATTATTCATAAAACATCCGAGGCGAAGGAATGTTCAGCACTTGAATCAAATAAAATAGAATGATCTCTCGTGAAGGGCACAATCTCTCCTTTAGGCTGGGCCAAAATATAAAAGCAGGCGAGAGTCGCAGCCACCGCACCCACCGCAAAAGCAATGAACCAAGATTTCTTTTTAACTGAAACGCGTTGAAGCCTTTGCCATAAAAAAGGCGACGGTTGCTGCGGAATCAGGGCATTTCCCTCTACTTCGCGCTTCAAATCGAGATAATTGATGAGCATTTCCGGATCGGTGATCATTTCTTTTTCAAGCTGCAAACGCTGGTTTTCATCCAACAATCCAAAGTGAAACTCGAGCAAAGAGTTTTTTATTTCACTATTCAACTTTAAACTCCTTTTTAAAAAAATCGACGAGACGACTGAATCGCGATTTGACGGTGCCGAGTGGAATTTTGAGATGTTCCGCAATTTCCTGATAATCCATGCCCTGTTTTCGCAATGTCCAGGTATGAGCCAAATCCTTCGGGAGACGTGAATGGAAATCCAGCAGACGTCTTGAAATTTGTGAATCAGAGATACGAAGTTCAAGGGGCAAGGGATCAATCGCCTTTTGCACCAGGTCCTCTGACAGGACTTCTCTTTTCTTTTTTCTTTCGAAATTGAGGCTTTTATTTTTGGCCACCGTAAAAAGCCAGGCCTTGAGCTGTAGTCCTTCACGTTGATCGGCAACCGCACCCAAAAGTTCCGTGAAAACATCTTGGAGAATTTCTTCAGCCTGCTCCTGATTCGCTGTGAACCTGAAAACAAAGCGCAAAAGGACGCCCGCATAGCGTTCGTAAACCGATTTAAAACTTTCGTCGGGAGACCGACCCCAGTTCTTGAGCAATTCTTCATCTGTTATGAGCATCTTAGAAACTAAACACCCAGACGCAGAAAAGGTTCAACTTATTTTTAGGAAACTGTGTTTTTGACTCCGATAAAAACATCGGTCAGATGGGGAAATTCGAATTCACACTTCCCTTTGAGCTGAGGATGCTCATGCACAAGTTGGCGGACCTGGTCCAAAAGCTTTTCCCGCTCAACGTCCTCCATAGCCCCGACGAAACTGATAGAGGCCACGCGATCAAGGACAAGTTGCTCGTTCACGGTTTGGCTGTGCTTGAACTGAGTCAATTTAAGCGGCCTGAAGAGAGCACTCTTTTTGAAAACATCTTTCCACTTCCCATGACGATACTGGGGCGTACTGCTTTCATGGGCCTGGATTAATTTGGAAAGGTCCGCAATCCATTCTGTACTTTCATCCCGCACATTCCAAATCAGCACAAGAGAGCCATCAGGTTTTAAAACCCGATGGATTTCCTGCAGCGCCTTTTCGTGACTAAACCAATGAAACGCCTGGGCCACTGTGACCACGTCGACGGAAGCATCTGGCAAAGGAATTTGTTCCGCTGTGCCCTCCATCACTTTGATGTCAGGAACCTTCAGCATAAATTGCTTGCGCATCCCCTCGAGAGGCTCAATGGCAATCACTTCACCGCCACAGCGTTGAATCAGGCGCGTGAATTTCCCTGTTCCCGCGGCCAGATCCAAAATTCTTTTGGAGGAGCCCAGAGAAAATTCTCGAATAAGAAAATCGATGATGCTTTTAGGATAGTCAGGACGGCCCTTTTCGTAGGCGGCGGCGGATTTGTTAAAACCAATGGTGGCGGTTTGATCCATAAAATCCCCTTTGTGAGCGGCTGCAGACGTCAGATTAAAGAAAGGTCGAATGGAACACAAATGAAGTTCACAACTGATGAGAAAATAAACATTTTTGTTCCGTCGAGACAAATTGACTGTTGTTGGGGAATAACTCCCCCTCGGCAAACGTAAAGGATCAACAGATGTTATTTCGTTGCTGGCCGAGTTCTTGCTCTATCTATTCCATACTTAAGAAAGGGAGGACATCATGTCTATCCAAACAAACTCACAGTCCCCGAACGCGAATAAACCACCACAAACTCCGCCGTTTAATAAGGACAGCAAAATGGACGATAAAAAAAATCCGTCCTCTGCAAAGCCTTTGAAAACAGACGCTAGTTTCAATTCAGGAGAGAGAAAAGTCGAAGAACCACCTCCTGAGCGTGAAGTTCCTGACTTGCAAGCGGATGATCAAGACGAAGATTTACAAGATCAAGACGATAAGCGAATTTAAAAATTTGCTTTGTCGAATTAGAGAATGGAAGGTCCCGAGGTGCTATTTCGGGATCTTTTTTTCCATTCATGTAAAGTCATCAAGGTGACGGATTCACTGTGTGGATCAAAGACAATTTTAACATCGCCCTTTTGGATTTGCTTCTGAACTTGCTGGATTTTCTTTTCGTAATCCATCTCGACCACCCCATAGTCCGTTCCTTCGCGTTGGATGAAATTATCAATGACTCCTTGAAGAGCCTCTGCGCTTAGGCTGTTAAATGGAATTTCGATAGGTGGAACAAATTCTTCTTCAGGCATAGTTTAAGTTAGAAAGCTTTTTCATTTTCTGCAATTGAATTTCCATTGAATTTCGACGATTCGCCTTTTCGCGAATTGGCGCAGGTTTTGCTAACTTATAAACTGAGTAAACCGAGGTTATTTTAATTCTTACGAAGGAGTTCCTATGTCGATCCAGCCTACCCCCACAGAAGAAAATCGTGACGAATCTGATATTATTGCCGATCAGGATCAAACCATTAAAACTCATTTGCTGCAGGATGATGAAAATATGGGAGCACATTCTCGCGCTCTCGATGTCCTCGAGGATGAACCCGATGACTTTATCCAAGGTGAAATCGACGTGAAAGAGCAAATGGATCGCACTGCTGATGCCATGGATGCCTCATTACATGGATACCAAAATCAAGCTTACGAAGACAGCCCGCGTGGAGAATTGGGCGCGTCTTTTCGCGATACGCCCGGGGGCCTTGAAGAAGTGGAAATGAAAACGGATCAGGAACTGGCGCTTCGTCACCACAGTCCCCACCGCACTCATTAATTGATTCGTTGAATGGAATTTTTTTTTCGAAAATTTCTCAGAAAGAAAAAGTAATAAACAATTCCGGTGGCCGCTCCGCCCAAGTGAGCACCATGCCCAATAGGAAGGCCTCCTCCTTCCCATTGGGCTAGCAGACCCCAGAGATCCATACCGATGAAAGCGAGAGCTCCCCAAATTGCAGGAATCGGAATCAAGCCGAGGATTAAAATCTTTTCTTTAGGAAAGAGCAGTGAAAAAACAAGAATGACTCCCGCGATCGCTCCGGATGCCCCTAGGGCTGGCAGATCAGGCGAATGTAAAAGATAATTCGAGGCGAGACAGTGGCCGAGGGATCCTAAAATTCCAGCTATCAGATAAAAAATAACGAATCGCCGTCCCCCAAGAACAATTTCCAAAATAGAACCGAAACTCTGCAGGACAAACATATTTAAGAAAATATGCCAGAATGCCGTGTGGGAAAAAGCTGATCCTAAGAGCACCCAGTATCGCCCCTCCTGCAAAGCAGACCAACTGGCCAAAAAATGATCTTCCATAAAAGAGGCGCTGACAAAGTGACTGTGCCATAGCACCGCAACTAGGATGTTCAACACGATGATCAGAGGAACAAAGAAGGGCTTTTTCTGTCGGGGCATTTCTAAAACCTACCTTAATTCAAACGGAAGGGAAAGTTGCGATCCGCGATTAAGCCCGGGGAAAAAAGCCTCTCGCTTTTTAATTTTGATTTCTCACAGCACTCAATCCCCTTTAAATCCCCCTATGGCATTATTATGTGACGGAAAACGATGGAAAGCTTTTTGCTTCCTAAGAACTTGTGAAATCAAAATCCAGGAGGATACATGTGTCCCATGAATGAAAAATCAGATCACCTTTTAAGCTATAGAGTTTCGTCCAAACAAAACTCCCCCTACCATCTGCAGCAACATCCAGAAATCGAGTTTAAATTAGGAACAAATGATGAGGAGGATCAGGAGCTTCCTTGCTCTCGGCATGTCCTCGAAGAATTTAAGAAAAGTATTTTAACAAGTTTTAGACAGGAGGCTTTATGAAAACATTTTCCATTTTCGTTCTTTCTTTATGTTTAAGTTTCACGTCATTGGGGGCTTTTGCAGCATTTACAGATACGGCATCGACTGCAACGACACCCGCTTCTAACGCCTCGGCGTCTTACGTACCTCCGCTCAATACAAATCCTGGACCTTTACAACAACAGGGAACGGCCAATGATCCGACTGGCCTGAACAATCCTGCGAGCGGAGCGATCCAAAATCCTGGGCTGAAACGCCAATGGAATCAGCAAAGGGCGGCGAATAAGGAAATACCAACCAGTAAGCCAACGCAAAACTGCGACGCTAATGACCTGGCCTGTATGCAGAACCAAGATATCTCAAATCCTGTGAGATAGTTGGTTGATCTAAGACCCAGACTTCGATAAGGAATCGGTAGGAGTTTTGATGCAAAAAAGACGACTTCTACCTTTTCTTTATTTGAATTTCATTTTAACTTTTGCTTTCTTTTCCTCTGAGGCTTCAGAAATCGTTTCCAATATTCCCAGCCTAGGCGCCCACTACAAATTATTTACTTTCGAAAAAAATGAAAATCCTCAGAATATCTTGGTGGTCTACACTAAGCTAGATAAGGACTGCCATTTTCAAACCCCAACGAATTCGTCACAACCTTTCTTGGACTATTACTGGCTGATGAATCGTCAAACATTCAAGCCGGTCCACTCCCTCATCAAAAGCGGAATTCAACAAAGATTACAATTAACTGTACCGGCTGACTTTAAGAAAAATAAAAATTCTTTTGCCGTGAAAGTGAATGATCTCAAGAAACTCAACACAGATCTAAAAGACATTTCGCTCAATATTAGCAGCGGCAAAAAAGGCGAGGACTGTGATGTCGCCGTTAAAATGAAAATGGATGCGTCTCATCCCGAACAAGAGTTTCAAATCTCGCGCATTTACTCGGAGTCAAAAAAAACCTTGATACCTCCCTTTCGTAAACTCACTTCCTTGACCCTTGAAGGGGTTAATTTAAAAGATGGAACAAAGCTGAGCAAGAAGTACTCTTCTAAGTGAACCCCTGATCTGGACAAACGAGAAATCATACACACCTTTAATCTATGAGGATGAACCTTTTCACCGTGGGGAGTTTAATATTTATGTCTCTGAACTTCACAACTCCAAATTATGCTGTGGCCCTTGAGCCCATAGAGCCCTCCGTTGCTTTAGCAAAACCTTTGATCGTAGGCGCGAGCGTTAGTGCAGGATTTAAAGCTCAAAGTCCGGGAAAAAATTTAGCCCTGCGCTACACGACAGAGGACCATGTCAAAACGGTGGCCTTCAATGGAAAACCCGCAAAGGAAGTCTTGCAACAAGTCAATGCCCGTACCCTCGAGAATCGCAGTGCCGTGATCGGCCTGGATCTTTTTTTCTGGGATTCGGTTCATCCGCAACCTAAGGAAAGCATTGAGGCCTTACATCTGCTCGTGAACCGGGCCGCCCGCAAGAATATTCCCCTTATTTTGGGCGATGTTCCCGAGCTGCTCGCCGGCTTTCAGCCAGGTCGTCCCGCGCTGAACGCGGCCCTCCGCGAGACTTGCAAGCACTTCAAAAACTGTCGAATTGTGCCTTTAGATCAGTTGCTGCGAAAAGTTCTGGCAGATGGCTTTCTTTCTTATCACGGTAAGAGGTACGTCTTGGAAGATTTAGTGCCCGATGGACTGCATCTTTCTCCCATCGCAAGTGATTATTTGGCCGATGAGACCCTGAAGGCCCTTCGCTCAGTCTTTGTAGGGTAATTTTTAGCTGTCAAATATTTAGACGGTCCTGCATTCTTTTTGATCCGATTCTTTTTTGCACAACCGGGCCCGCTCCTCCGCTAAACTCTGGATTTTCGAGGATGGGCCCGCTGATCATGAAACGATTCATTCTTATTTTGACGACGATCCTTTCTGTTTCCTGCCAGGAAAAGAAGGATAACTTTGCCACCCAAGAATCCGTCACTCAGCACGCGATCTCTTTGATGGAGGACGGAAAAAATTCCGAAGCCATCCAAATACTTAAAAATGAAAATGAAAAACGCCCCAGTGAAAGAGTGCAAATGTTGCTTGCTTCAGCCTATGCAGGTCGCGCCGGCATCAAGGTGGAAAATTATTGGGGCATGATCATCGGCCACGAAAGTTTGATCAAGACGCCTCAGGAGCTTGAAGGTAAAAACGATGATCTCAATCTGGAGGAACTTTTAGGTAGCCTTTCTCCTGAAATCAAAAAATCTCTCAAGGGCTTAGATACGAATCTTTATAATCTGCAAAGGATCCAACGAAGAATCACCCAGATCCCCGTAGTGAAGGAAGATCAGGCCAGCGATTTAGCCTTAGGCATCGATGTTCTGAAAGACACTCACTCTGAAGGGGCCAGGCTCTACCGTGCCATTCTTGAGGTCATTGTCATTCGCTCTTCGATCGATCAAGGAGTGCAACTGATCAGCCGCGCGAGCAGTGGCAAGAGCTCACTCTGCACGGAGGATTTCGGTTTGGCGATTCAGTGGATTCAGTACACCTACGCTCTCTTGCAGGACACCTTGAGTGATATCAATGTCGCCTTTCCTTCGCAAAAAAAACCAGTGGAGGATATTCAAAATCAGCTTCGTTCCGTGATCGAAGATCTTCCGTCTAAAGCAATTCAAGCCCGGGGACTTTTATGTCAAAGATCTTAGGCTTGGTTCTATTTATTTTTGGTGGCCATGCCTTTGCCATTGAGCCGCCACATTATTTTTCGAGCGGACGTTCAGGACTCTTTGTGCAAACGATGGGAGCTACTTGTTTCACTTTCGATCTGGGTGCGGACTCACTTCCTTGCAATCCCGCCTATATGGCCAAAGAGCGAGAGAAAAATTTAAAAGCGCAAATTTTTGTCGGGAATAACATCTCTTACCTCAACGAAGCCGTCGATATCGCAAAGGGCCGTGCAGATCAGCAGACCATTCAGTCTCTGTTTTCCAAGCGTGAGAGTTCTGAACTGGAAGGCACGCTCGAGCTCGCCTATCTGGCAGAGACCTTCGGAATCGCTTACGAGCCCTTCCGCGTCACCTATTATTCGCAATTTCGCAATCCGGCCCTCCCTGAAGTCACTCTGTTTGCGAGTCTCGAAGATTCTGCCCGTTTTCAAGTGGCCAGTTATACTGAAAACGATCTTTATTGGGGTTTGCAGGTTCGCTATCTGCATCGTCAAATCATCGCATCGCGCTTTTTTCTCACCGATATCTTGGCCGAGAATCGCGATGTTTACTTGACTCCGCAGGATCAAAAATATTTATTTTTTGAACCTGGATTTCTTTACTCGAATGACAATAATAGTTGGCGGCCGCAGGTTTCTTTCAATCTCATCAATTTAGGCCTTCGCAACGGCGATACGAATATTTCTGATCCCGTGCCTGAATATCATTTGGGTGCAGGCATCGCGCCTGATGTCGGCTGGGGTCACTGGGGTTGGGCGATCGATGCGGGTTGGCATCGCGATATCGATGAGCCCATTGAAATCTTCACCTTAGGTAGCTACTACGAAATTGGCATTCTGCGCCTCTTTGGCAGTTTGGCCAAAGAGGCCAACGGCGCAGGATTCACCGTCAACTTTGGTCACGTCAATTTAGGGCTTTCTTACTCTGCAAAAACAGAAAAAATAGATGCGACAGAATCGATTAGCTCTCGCCGTGTTTATTTTCTTTTGGGAGCCGAGATATGAAAAAATGTTTCCTGCTGATTTTCAGCCTGATTTTTTCATTACAAAGTTTTGCTCGCGTTCAGACCGACGAAGTGAAATACGAAAATGTGGCCGATTGGTCCCACTTCGAACAATTCATGAAAGAGTCTGAGCATCGCGATCACGATCTCGGCTGGAGCTACGTTATTTCGGGCGTCCTCGTCGGCGTCGGTGGAGTTCTCGGCTCTCAAGCGAGCCAAGACACCGGAAGCAAGCTTGCCCTGGGATTAGCTACGACTCTCGGCATTGGCGCCGCCGGTTACGGAGTGCTTCGCTTAACTACGGGAAATGACTATACCAATTTCTACGAGACTCTCCGGCAAACCTCACTCACTCCCTCGCAGCGGGATGAGCTCGTTCGCCTGTACATTGAAAAAGAGCGCGCAAAAGAGAAGGCCGTACAAACAACCCGTCTGGTCAGTCTATTGGTTGCGAGCGGTCTTAATTTCTACGCGGCTTCGCAGGAAAAAGATCGGAACACCAAAAGCTTTCTGCAAATCTTTGCGGGAGCAAATTTAGCCTTTGCCCTGGCTTACTCATTTTAACCAGTTGAGAATGGCCTCTTTGGTCTGCTCGATCAATAGAGGCTTATCTACATCGATATGACCACCTCGTAGAATCACCTGCGTCTTTGGCTCAGGTAAAAGGCTATAGAGCGCCTCGGACGTCGTCCGTGGAATGATGGGATCTTGATCGGCATAAACAACCAAGAAAGATCCATGCAGAAACGGTAAGTGCAGTTGCGGATCATTGAGAATGTTCAAAGCGGGAACAAGAACAACCAACGCCTTGAGAACATCGGGCGGAACCTGATCACGCAAATTATTCGCTAAAATTTGTTTCAAATCTGATCCCGTAAAAGCAAAGATGGTATGGCTGACGTTCACTTGCATCTCTTGCGCGATATGCAAAGCCGTCGGCATGAAAAGGCCTCCGAGGCTCACTCCCATGGCGAAGAGCTTTTGTGAGTTCAACCAGCCCCGCTGCGAAACCCACTTGAGCGAAAGGGCCATCAAGCCCGGCGTTACCCGGAAAGTCTGCAAAATTTTTGCAGGATCATCGGTAATTGCCGCAAGCCCATAGGGATAGTTAAAACCTACGAAAACGGTCTGAGGAACAGCCCCCAGCAAGATTGTACTGTCCGCACCCGTGAAAAAACCCGTAGCTAAAAAAAGAACCTGCAAAGAATGATCGGTTCTTTGCAAAAAGCCCCGAGGTCCTCTTAAGAAGACCTGAAAGGAAGGAAGATCGGGATAGGCCATGGTCATTGTCACGAAATCGGAAATCTGATCGCTCGTGACATCCTGAGAAAGCACCTGGGGCATGGATGAAGACGAGATTTTGAGGTTACCCATGAGCGTCGAAATGGCCAGTTCAGAGAAAAGAAAGTTGTCGGCAAAGGAAGCCGAAGACAGCGACAAAATAAATCCAAATAGAAGCTTTTTCATGGCTATGGCTTGAACGATTTCAGCTTTGAAAGCCAGGATTCTTTTTGATTTTGAAATTTTCTCTAGGCCTTTCAGTAGCGAACAAGGGGTCTCTTTACAGAGACCCCTTGTCTTCAGGCCGGCGGGGCCAGTAAATCCTTAAGAGCCGAAATCAACTCGTCCTGCGGGATTATTTTCTTTTCGCCACGTAATTGCAGGCCAAACTCCCCTTGATGTATTTCCTTTTGCCCCAAAACCAACCGAACAAAGGGACGAAAACGATGAGAGAAAAGAATTCTTTTCGAAAGGCTCCCGGCATTTTCATCGACCTCACAACGGATGTTTTGTTGAAGCAGCTTCTGCGCGAGATCCCTTGCAAAAGGGACCTGCTCGTCAGAAACAGGGATCAGAAGCACCTGCACAGGGCTGAGCCAACCTGGAAGTTTCCCTTGGTAATATTCAAGCAACAAAGCCACGAAGCGTTCGTGGCTCCCGAGGGGCGCGCGGTGGATCACCCAGGGCCGCTCCTTTTGGCCTGACTTCGCAATGTAATTCAGATCAAACTTTTCAGCGGAGTTGAAATCAATCTGAATGCTCGCGATGGACTCCTCATTGCCTTGACCCATCGGCATTTGCACGTCGATTTTAGGCCCGTAAAAAGCCGCTTCACCGACAGCTTCGTAGAAAGGCCGTTTCTTCGCGATCAGGCTTTGCCGCAGAATTTCTTCGGACTCTCGCCACAACTCAAGAGGCCCATCAAATTTTTCCATACTTTGAGGATCGTGCAGGGATAGGCGGTAGCGGTAGTTCTTCAAGCCAAGAGCGGCATAGCAGTGCTCGTGCAGCTCCAGAATCCGAAGAATTTCTTCAGCCGCCTTTGCGGGTTCCACGTAAATATGGGCATCATTTTGACAAAGTCCCCGCACGCGACTTAAACCTCGTAAAGAGCCACTGTTCTCGTAGCGGTAAACTTGCCCATACTCAGCAAAGCGCAGGGGGAGCTGCTTGTAACTGCGCAAACTCGAGGCAAAAATTTTGTGATGATGGGGACAATTCATCGGCTTGAGGTAATAGGAGCTCCCGTCCTGCCACCTCATGGGCGGATACATATCTTCACCAAAGGCCCGTAGATGGCCCGACATTTCGTAAAGGCTGGCCCGCGCGATATGTGGGCTAACGACCCTTTGATAACCGGCCTCCCTTTCGAGGCGTTTAACAAAGCCCTCGAGTTCGTCCCGCAGGGCTACTCCGCGCGGAAGCCAGAGGGGTAAACCAGCACCTATTTGCTCGTCAAAGACAAAGAGCTCCATTTCATCAGCAAGAGGCCGATGATCCATTTGATCAGACATAAAAATCCTTCAAGCTCCAGACTCAACCGGAGCAATATTGTGTTCAGTAATAAAGAAGAAAGAGGTGAGTTTGTTCCGAGAGGAACAGGTAAGGATGACCCCTACGGGGTGGTGATCATCAGACGAGATGTGAAGAGAAGCCGAACTCGTTTCATAAACCTATAATAAATTTCTGGGACAGGAAAATCAAAGTAGAAATTTTTATGTCTTGCCAAAGAAAAGAGCATGAGAAATAAAAAAGGGAGCTGCAGTGATCTCAGCTCCCTTTTAAAATGTCTTTCAATGAGAAAATCTAGGCCTTAACGGCTTTGCCTTTTTTCGCAGCTTTTTCTTCTGGAGTCATACCCCAGGGGGAACTTTTCGTTTTTGAATCACCGCGGCCGCCACCAGGACCACCACGGTTAGGCCGTCCACCACGGCCTGTTGATTTTTCAACCGCCTTTGGCGCAGCTGTCGAGATGAATTCTGGAACATAGCAGAGATCACCGACTTGGGTGCCTTTGGCCGGTGCGCTTTCGCCTTCGTTCAAGCGCATCACAACAACGCGTTTCAAATTTGCCGTTTGCGTGCCCACAACTTCAAGAGCGTTCACAAAATAGCCCAGCTTTTCACCTTCAAGCTTGAAGGTGGTTCCGAGGTTTTCCTGAATTTCTTCTGGTGTTTTACCTTCAGCCGACAGATTCGCTTTGGTTTTAAGGGCTTGATTTAAAGTAAAATTAGAAAACTCAGTGACCGCTTTCATGACAATTCCTCTCAAAAATATTTGCCCCCATAATCATGAATTTAGACGGATTGGTCAATCAAAAGCGGAAATTAAATGGCCTTCCGGCCGCTTGTGAAATCTTTCCCCGGGCCTGGCAGCAAAAAAGTGCGCTCAGAAGCGACCCCAACTGCTTTGGCTGCAAACATGTCCCCCCTAATATGGACTTGGAAAAAGCTTAAAAAAGCCCGAAAATATCGCATGAAGAAAAATTTGCTCTTTATAAAATCCCTTCCTTTTTTATTTCTTTTCTTGGGCGCTTGCAGCTCCACTCCGATTCAGACCGGCCCAGAATGGGCCCACGGATCCACGCGATTGGTTGACCATGGATACATTGTTTACGTCGGCACGGGCTCGGCTCCCACTTTAGAAAAGGCGCAATTTAAAGCCGAGGGCATTGCGCTCGAGGATTTGGCCAATGAATGCTCTATGGTTCCCAAAGGAACCCGCATCGAAGATCGCTACACCGAAAAGAACAAATACGAGACTGTGGCCTACGTCAGAATTGCCTTGGAATTCAAAGACTGCGAAGAGGGTAAAAAGGCGATGGAACCCGCTGATATCAAGCGAGTCGCGAATGTCGCTTTTACGCAACAGTTGCGCGGTTACCAAGACCTGATTGAAACGGGCGAGATGGCTGATCGCACCGAATACACCGACGTTATGCCTCCGGCCGAGATCAGCCCGGCGCCTGCGCGGGACGAGCATTGGAGCGAATCAACCCATTTTTACGTGACTCGACAGTACGTCGCTTACCAAAAAGAAATTGTTGTTTTGTCGCCTCCCACGGCTTATCCGCCTGGATCTCTTCAGGCGAAACAATTTGTGAGTACGGTTCAGCCGAATGTGGCCCAGCTCGAAACTCAACAAGTTGCGCATCCCGAATTCAAAACCCAACCGCAGGCCTGGTCCAAACTAGCTGATAGACCTAAAATTGATAGGCCCGCGAGTCTCACCAAAGGGAGCGGAAAAGTCGCCTATAAATCCGTTCCATCTGACTATTTTAAACCGTCGCGAAAAAAAATGGGTCAGAGCAATTCCTCCGCACCACATGCAAAAAGGTCCAAGCGGAAAGCCCATAGCCAACTTTAAAGATCTTATGTTGCAAATCTAAATTTACACTTCAACGGCACCTCAACTTAAGAAGTCTATTTTGCCCCACCTGCTGCTTTTTTGCTCTCTTCTCTAAAATAGTGAGAGAAGAAAGCGGTCCGTGAATTGCAATTCCGTTCTTCATCCAGCCGTGAGTATTCACAGGAGGAATTTATGCAAGAAGATCATCAACCAGAAGACAAGAACTCTCTCCGCGCAAACGAAAATTCAAAATCCTATTTCACTAGCGCTTTTCACGAAATGAAAAAAGCTTTGCGGGGTGAACCGCATTCTCTCGTAGCCATTCGCAATTCTTTAGACGACTTACAGAATAGCCAAACCGAATTCACTGATTTGCTGAAACAGCATCATCATTTTTTGAAGGAATCGATCGTCGTTTTAATGGATAAAGAATCGGAAGTGGCCGAAAAGCAATTCCATCTTTCTCGGTTCATAACTTTGCTCGACATGCATGGAAAGTCTGAAGAAGAAACTCTGTACCGAAATCTTCGAGTTCATGCCGAAAAAGAGGCTCGCCTTGAGGGACTCGGTGGCCAAAACGAACATGAGGTCGCCTATCAGCTCTCCGATGAATTGGAAGATCTCAATTACGACTTCATCTGGTCGGAAGAAGTCGACGCCAAGGCCAAGGTCCTCGCGGGATTGGTTGCCAATCACATTCGGGAAGAAGAAAACGAAATGTTCCCGATCGCGCAAAAATTTTTCCAACAGAGCGAAATGAAGGCTCTAGTGGAAGACTATATTGAACGCTGTCGTGTTTATCTCGGTGACGAAATGAGGGATTTCAATCCCGAACATTAAGTCTACTTGAATTTGAGTTTGCATTCGTTGAATTCAAAGTCTTTTTTGCAGCCGATCACTGCACGGATGGGTTCTGAAAAGAACTCTTTTCGTCGCTGATCCCCTTCGGTATGGGCATCAAAGACATATTGCTTTTCAACGTCGCTTTCTGCGGGGAAACGGCTCGCCAAAGAAGGTTCGATGCACTGCCATGAACTGCTGGCCAAGAATCGATTTCTTCTTTCCCACTCAAACGGGATTTGTTGAAGATGATCGGCCATGACATAACTTCCGATCACGTCTGCGAATCTTTCGTAAGGGGGAGAGGAGTAGCCTTGAGATTCCAAAATATTCCGTGCTGAAAATTCCCCTTCAATTTTAAGTTTTTTTTGCAAAACTTTATTTGTCATGGCCTTAGCGACTTCGATGGAGTTTTTAATTTTCTTTGAATCTTCCGCTTCGGAGCAACGGTATTCGGCGGTGAAGTAAGTGAGAGTGGTTAGCTCGTCGTCGATGGATTCTTCGCCTTGGCTCCACTGAGAATAGCTGCAGGGATTGAGGTAGTTCGGATTGACCTGATCTTTCCCATTGCGCAAGGGAAGTTTCGCCTTAGTGATCCTTAAGAATTTTTCACTTGAAGCAAGATCTGAAATTCGATCGGAGGTGAGGCCCACCACGAGCTTAGAGATAGCGTCCTCATCGAGTTCTTTGCTGGTCGGTCGGCGCTTGAGGCAGCTCTCGAACTCGGAAACCTGGGGCTTAAAATCATCTAAGGTCTGCAGGGAATTTTCGAATTGTCGTTTGTACTCGGCCCAGTGGTCACAAGTGAATTTTTTGGGCTCACACACGTTGTCCTGCAATTTTTTTAGCTCGATGCCGAAATGGGAATTCACTTCAAAAAGATATTGCGTGCGATCGATTCCCAAGGCATGAGCCATCTCGTGGGCTAAGGTTTGGATAATGTCTTCGCTATTGAAGTCACCAGCGCAAACAGTGATGGTATTCAAATGGGTATAGTAGTAGGCGTTGACATTGGTGGTGGAGCACTCTTCATCTGAAATCGCAGGGATGGAACCTGGAAGGACAATCTGGACAGAGGCCATACGGCTCATCCAATCATCACGAACTTTTTTATCGATGTCGAGCTTTGAAATCACGCGGAAAAAGCTCTGCCGAAGCTCTTCGAATTCTCTCACCACACCCGCCCAATTTTTATCATCGCGCCAAATAGCGCGTGAGATTTCAGAGATTAAATTTCTGCGGATGCGTCTGCGGTCCAAACTCAGCTCGACGGGGATCAATACTTCGGACATATGATGAAAGCCAGGATATTTCGTATCCATCCGCAGTAAAATTGTTTCATTGATCGCAGCGGCCCAGATGTAGCCGAGCTCGTAGTTCAATTTTTCCGAGTCGACCCTTTCGGTTAAACTCATTTTGTGCAAGGGCTTTCTGGAGATGTAACTGTATAATTTCTCAAAGTACTCACTCTTTTGCAGAACCTGGACAAGGTCGCGCGGGAGGAATTTTTTATTTTTGGTCTTCGCCTGGGCGTATTTATAGAAAGTCTGTGAAAATTGATTGTTGGTCTCGCCTTGCAAGACCGAGATGAAACTGTTTGAATTTTGAACATGTAAATTTCCGAGGACATCCGGCGAATAGAGATAGCTGCAGTAGTTGTCCAGCATGGCTTTGCACATGATAGGCTCATTCGGTGAATTGAGCTCGCTTGACGAAAAACTTCTGATGATCTGTTCCGATTCTTTTTCGTTCTTGGAAACGCAAGAAGCGAAAAGAAGAACGATGCCGCAAGCGAATAGACACGAAAAACGCTTGATGAGGAATGGCCTTGAGTTCATTCTTTAATGATAATTTAAAAGTCGCTATGAGTTGGTAACAAGTTTTATAAATCGACTTAGGTCCAATGAAGAAATACGCGAAAGTACCCAGGATGGGTTTCAAGGGGGACGGAAATGGTCATTTATCTTTATCGATGGAAAATTAAGTCCGGCAAAGAAAAACAATTTGAAGAAAACTGGGCCATCGTCACAGAGGCCATTTTGAAAGAGTGTTGTTGGGTCAGCCTTGATTCCTCAATTGACCGATAGAATCACCTTGCCGCGTGCATGCCCTTGCTCTGCGTAGGCCATGGCAGCTGGCGCCTCGCTAAAAGGAAAGATGCGATCGAGAACGGGTTTGATTTTTTTATTTTCCACAAGGCTCGCGATTTCCGTCAGAATTTTCCCGTCGGGACGCACGAAAAGAAAAAAATAGGTAGAGCCCCTCCGTAGCGCCCTAACAAAAGGAGATAGGCGGAATACTTTGAGGGAGCTTTCGACTCGCAATCCAACCGAGTCAGATAAGTCCACTTGCTTGATTCTCTCGCAATTCAAGAATTTGGATCTCTGATGACACCACTGGCCCCTAGGATAAAAACAATCTAACCTCGAAAACCTTGGCCAGACCTCCGAGATCATTTATTGAACTTATTTTCTTGTGAATTCGCAGTAGGGCTTGTCTGCAGGATTCGACGTTCCTTGCGGGTCATAACAACGAACGACAGCGGGGGAGGAAGCTGTTCCGCGCTTGACGGTGTTCTCTTTTGGTTTTTCTGCTCGGGCGAAACTGCCCATGAGAAGGATCGCTAAAGTGAATGTCATTTTCATTTTTTTCTCCTTTATTTTTTGCGGACGAAATTTGAGCTTGACGTTGAAAGATGCGCCGCATCCGGAAAAGTAACGGCGTACCCGTATGCTTATCCGGCGGCGTAGGTGGAGTCGCAGGCGATCCGGACTTGGTCGAGGCTCCAGCCATCTTCACCATCTTCGATTTTGAGTTTGATCGGGGCGGCGAATTCGAAACTTGTGTGAGTGGAAAGAACTTCGCCGAGGCTTTTACCGCCTTGGGTGACGGAAAGTCGGAAGACGGGATCGCTTCCGTTCAGGTCTTTCGAAAGGAAAATTTTAATATCGCCGAGCGACTTCAACTCGACTTTGCCTTTTTTAACGGGCAGGAGCCAGCCCGGCGTTTGAGTCTGGTGAATGGTCATCCCGTCCTTGGCTTTGAAATTGACGGTGCAGCTTAACACTTTTATTTCGCCGATATCGGCGGGACGGCGGCCCGGGCCGATGGCGGCGGCATTCCAAGCGAATCCCAAAATCACTCCCATCATTACTCTTTTCATTCATTACCTCTTTTCAGTTTGTTGGTTCTTTTTAGGGTAAAGGCGCTCGGCTCCCTTCACAACCTCTCAGGAGGCGTAAAAGAGGATTTGTGTTCTCCGAACAAAACTTTCAGTAAACACTCCGTTCACTGAGCTCTTGCGATTTTGAATTCTTTCGATTAGGATCCGCCCTCAATGGAAACTCGACTCTCTCACTTGGTGATTCTAAGAAATGAATTTGAACGGCGTGTGACTCGCAATAAAAGTTACTCTTTGCGGGCCTACGCGCGAGATCTGGGGTTCAGTCCGGCCGCCCTTTCGAGCGTACTCAATTTGAAAAAAGGCCTCTCTGAAAAAAAAGCTTCAGAAATTACAGCTCGCCTGGGTCTTTCAAAAAAAGAGAAAGAGTTCTTTGTTCTCAGTGTGATCTCGCAGCATTCGCGAAGTTCGCTCAAAAGAAAAAACGCCTTGGAAAAAGTGAAGCAGGAGCGGCTGCGCCAAGCCCGTATTTCGAAAATTGAATCTGGCGACTTCGCGTCCTTGCAAAGTTGGTACTCACTGGCCCTCCTGGAAATGATGGAGCTTCCGTCTTGCACCCATAAGTTGGAGTGGTTCGCGAAAAAATTGGCCCTCAACAGTATTATCGTTAAAGGTGCTTTGGAGAGGCTTGCTAAAGCGGGTCTCGTTTCCTTTAAAAACGGAAAATACCGCCCCCTGACGACCGAGTCTGTGACCGAAGTGGATGTTCCTTCGCAGGCCATTAAAAAATTTCACGCAGAACTTCTTAAAAAGGCCGAAGCCGCGCTTTTTTTTGACCCCGTTCTCGAGCGCGAGTTTCTCAATATGACCGTGGCCTTTCCTTCAACCGAAATAGAAGAGGCTAAGCAAGTGATCCGGGAATTTCAAGAGGCCTTTGCCCAGCGCTTTTATCACGACACTCTTCATAAGAAAGACTCTGTGTATCAACTCTCATTACAATTTTTTCGTATCGATAAGAAAGAGGGAAAATGAAAAATTTTATTTTAGTAGTCTTCATCCTGTTCATCGCTCACTTGGCCTGGGCCGGGCCAAGGGTCGTGCGTAATGGCGGTGATCTTTACGCTATTGAATTCTTAGGTATAGGACAACAAGTTCTCAAGTCTCTGCAGTCTCATCCAGACGCCGACACCATTTCGTTGAAAAAGCTTGCAAACTCCCTCGATAAAACTTTGGTGGAATCGACTTCGCGTCCTCTGTATCTGAACGGAGTTCAGAAGGATGCCATTAATTATCCGGCGCAAATGCATATTTTACTTTATCGACTGAGCTGGGCAGCTCAGTCTGATCTCGCAGAAAAGGCCACGCTCGTCCTGCACGAGTATCTCGGAATTTCGGGGATAGACGACACAAATTACAGTGTCTCGACGCCGCTGATAACTAAGATTGGCTACGGAAAAGTGACCTATAATGGGCAAGTCTTTGATCGCTCGTTGAGTCCCACCGAACAAACGAAGCTTTTGCCGCTTTATCTTTCCTTCATCGAACGCCATGCCAAGGATGCACCTTCGCCCCTTGATCGAGAGGCTCTTCGCCAAATCGATATGCCTGCGCAAGGGCCGACCCGTGTCGTTTCTAATTCAAACCACGTCGGCGGCCTTGAAGCTTATGACATCGTATCGATTAAGAATTGGCTGCAGAGTTCTTTGAGCGACCTACTTTCTATTACTGAGTCAGCCCGCAGCGAAAGCACTTTGGCCTTGGTCGAAGGCTTTCGATCATCTTCCACCAAGGTCACTTGCGAATTTGGTTATAACAGCGTGATTCGCTTAAAAACGGAACGTCTGGTGAAGTGCGTGGACAACCGAAGTGTTTCGCTAACCTCGAAAGAAGACGAGGGCTTTACAGACGAAAGAACAATCATTTTAAGCGTTGATCCGCAGAGCTTAGAACCTCTGGGCATTGTCTCTCTCGATATTCTCCGCGCCGGCTAAAAAGCGGAGTGAGAGCATTGAAGCAGACCATTAACGCGCTGCATCCTGAAAAGTAACGGCGTACCTCCACTCGCGGCCGGGGCTGGGGACGCGGAAGGATTCGATGTAGCCGCCGTCACGCAGGGTAACGTAGACTGTTTTTCCGTCGGGGCCGCCAAAGGCTAGGTTCGTGGGGTCTTTGCCTAAGGTGGGAATGGAGTTGAGAAGTTTTCCTTCAGGCGAAATGCGATCAATCTGTCCCCGTCCAATGCGGGCCACGTAGAGAACTCCATCGGTATCCACCCGCAGTCCGTCAACGGTGTCCTTGGGGAATTGGTAGAGGAGTTTTTTATTTTTTAGTTCACCCTTTTTGAGATCAAAAACCCAGAGGCCGCCGCCGATGGATTCGGTGAAATACAAATGCGATTCATCGGGACTTAATTCAATCCCATTGGGCGCCTTGAGGTTATCGGCGAGCAAAGCCATCGGTTTTCCACGGACATATCCCCAAATATGGCCTTTCTTTTTTGAATTCCAAGTGGGATCGCTCAGGAAAAGATCTCCATTCGCAGCCACCGTGAAATCGTTGGGCTGGTTCATCAGAGGATTCTCGACAAGTGTTTTTATTTTTTTACTGACGAGATCAATTTGCAGAATGCGATGCTTCGTACGATCGGCAACGAGCATCTCGCTTTCGGAAGCGAAGCGAATAGCGTTGCCAATGCTCCCCTGCGGAAGCTCCAGCCAAAGTTGGGGCTCCTGTTTTTCTTTCAAGATACCGATGGTACCGTTTTTCGCGAAATTCACCGCGTAGACATTATTTTGTCGGTCTACGGCGGGACCTTCAATGCCTTTCGAGAAAAGGCCCTTCCCGGAGATGGCACGCGAAATGTAGAGTGTTTCGGGCTTTTCTTTGAGGAGCGATGCCGCTCTTGCAGGATGGCCACAAAGGGGAAAACCGAGAATCAAAAAGAAGCACCACTTCATACCCCATGCTCATACATCTGGATCTTCCAGCAAAGCAAATTCGCTAGATCGCGAAATATTTTGCGGAGGGATGCATAAAGTAGTAGCCCGAGACGCTCGAGGCAGGAGTCATCGCAAAGTTTTCGGTCAGGGTCACGCCCACTCTTTTTTCGGCGTCGAGCAGCTTCCACATTTTTTTCTTTTCGCTGTGATCGGGGCAGGCGGGATAACCCGGGGCCGGTCGAATACCGCGGTATTTTTCAGCAATGATATCGGCACTGGAAAGATCTTCGCGAATCCCGAAATTTTCGCGCATCCGCTTATGGCAATACTCGGCCGTGGCTTCGGCGATGCGATCGCCAATCGCCTTGGTCAAAATCGAATTGTAATCATCATGATTTTTTTCGAATTCCTTAGCCATTCTGTCAATCTCTTCGCCCGCCGTCACGACAAAGAAGCCAATATTGTCTTCGCGTTCACAGGTCGTTGGCGCGATGAAATCCGCCAAACAGTAATAAATATCGTTATTCGAAACCTTTTTGCGTAGCTGACGATCAAACCGCAGGGTTTCTAAAATTTGACCTTTTTCTGAGTAGATGAGGACTTCATCTTCTTTTGATTTGGCCGAGAATATTCCGATCAAAGTGCGCGGTTTTATTCTTTTTTCCCGTAGCATTTGGGCTAAAAGGGCCTGTCCATCCTTAAACAAATTCGTTGCTTCGACACCGTATTTTTCAGAACTTAAAATATTCGGATAGGTTCCTTTGAGCTCCCAAGCCCAAAAGAAAGGGCTCCAATCAATAAAGGGCACAAGCTCTTCGAGCGACACCGGAATTTCAAAGATCCCTTTTCTTTCAGGAAGCGAAATCTCGACTTTGTCCCAGTCGCATTGGAATTTCTTTTTCCGGGCCTCTGCCAGTGTCAAAACCTCAGCCGCACTCACAGACTTTAAGTAGCTTTCACGGGCCAGTTTATTTTTTTGTTTGGAATCCAGCGCGTATTCAGCTCGCGTGTTCGGGCTCAAAAGCTTATTGCAAACCTCCACCACCAGCGAGGCGTCGTTCACATGGGCCACAACCCCGCTGTAGTGCGGATCAAGTTTCACCGCCGTGTGCACGCGACTGGTTGTCGCACCACCGATGAGCACCGGAATTTTCATTCCTAGCCTTTCAAACTCCCCTAAGTTGAAAATCATTTCGTCCAAAGAAGGCGTGATCAGGCCGCTGAGGCCCACCATATCCGCTTGATGTTCTTCAATGGCTTTGACGATTTGGTTCACCGGCGTCATGACCCCGAGATCAACCACTTTGTAACCGTTGCAGGCCAATACCACCGAGACGATGTTTTTGCCGATATCGTGGACATCTCCCTTGACCGTCGCGATGACGAAGGTCCCCTGGCTTTGCAAACTGGTCTTGGCTTTTTTTTCTTCTTCCATGAAAGGCTCGAGATAGGCGACGGCTTTTTTCATCACCCGCGCGCTTTTCACAACCTGAGGCAAAAACATTTTCCCTTCGCCAAAAAGACCACCGACAACCTTCATCCCCTCCATCAAAGGACCTTCAATGACGTTTAAGGGACGTCCCAATTTCTGCCGCGCTTCTTCCGCGTCCAAAGCAATATGGGAATCAATGCCCTTTACCAAGGCATGCGTGATTCGTTCTTGCAAAGGCAACTGTCGCCAGTCATCGGCCGCCGAATTTGATTTTTCGTGGCCCTTCTCTGATTTAAATTCTTCGGCCGCCTTCAGAAGATGTTCGGCGGCGTCAGGATGGGTGTTCAGGACCACATCCGAAACAAGTTTGCGTAAAGAAGGATCAATCTCTTCAAAGACCTCGAGCATTCCGGCATTGACGATCCCCATGTCGAGACCGGCCTGAATGGCGTGAAAAAGAAAAACCGAATGGATAGCTTCCCGGACTTTATTGTTGCCGCGAAAGCTGAAACTGAGATTAGAAACTCCGCCTGAAGTAGAAACCCCGGGGCAGCGCTTTTTAATTTCTTGAATGGCCTCGATGAAGTCGATCGCGTAGTTATTATGCTCTTCCATTCCCGTGGCGATCGTGAGGATGTTCGCATCAAACACAATATCCACCGGATCGAAATCGGCTTTTTCCACAAGCAGGTTATATGCTCGCTCGCAAATACGAATTTTATCGTCGCGGGTGGCGGCCTGGCCTTGTTCATCAAAGGCCATAACGATGACGGCCGCACCGTATTTTTTGATCAAACGCGCCTGGCGCAGGAACTCCGCCTCGCCCTCTTTGAGGGAAATTGAATTCACGATGGCTTTTCCTTGAAGGCACTTCAATCCTGCTTCCAAAACTTCCCATTTCGAAGAATCCACCATGACGGGAACTTTCGCGACATCGGGTTCGGCCGCGAGCAGGTTCAGGAATTTCGTCATGGCTTGAGCGCCGTTGATCATGCCCTCATCAAAATTCACATCTAAAATATTGGCCCCATTTTCAACTTGGCTGCGCGCGACAGAAAGGGCTTCGTCATATTTATTTTCCCGGATGAGTTTGGCAAATTTAGGTGAGCCGGTGACATTGGTTCTTTCACCCACCATGACGAAATTGCGGACTTCGCTCCAAACGAAATTGTAGGGCTCGAGCCCGCTGAGTTTCATTCCGAGCGGAAGATCCTTCAGTCGTGAACTGGTTTTTTTCTGACTCAAAACTTCGGCTATTTTTTTAATATGCGCAGGCGTCGTCCCACAGCAACCGCCAACTACGTTGACAATCCCCTCATCACCCATGCGTCCTAACTGAAAGGCTAACGATTCGGGGGTTTCATCATAGCCAGTGGGACTGAGGGGATTCGGCAGACCTGCATTGGGATAACAAGAGATAAAACAATCTGCGATACGCGCAAGCTCCTGGATATAAGGGTGCATTTCTTTTGCACCCAAAGCACAGTTGATACCCACGCTGAGCGGTTTTGAGTGACGAACCGAATTCCAAAAGGCCTCGACAGTTTGCCCAGACAAAGTCCGCCCTGATAAGTCGGTGATCGTTACCGAAAGCATCAAAGGAAATTTTTCGCCCCTTTCCTCTTCAATTTCAGCAATTGCAAAAAGGGCAGCCTTGAGATTTAAAGTATCAAAGGTCGTTTCCGGCAAGAGGATGTCCACTCCGCCATCAATGAGGCCTCGTACTTGCTCGCGGTAATTGGCTTTCAATTCATCATAGGTGATTGCGCGGTATCCTGGGTTGTTCACGTCGGGGCCGAGGGAAGCTGTTTTATTGGTAGGACCGACGGCACCCGCGACATAGGTTCTTTTACCGGTGCGGGCCTCGTGGTCAGCCGAGGCTTTTTTCGCGAGCTTTGCCGCCTCGACGTTCAATTCGTAAGCGAGATGGGAAAGTCCATAGTCGGCTTGCGCCATCGCGGTTCCATTGAAAGTATTGGTTTCGATGATGTCGGCCCCGGCTTCAAGGTACTGACGATGAATTTCGTAAATAACTTCGGGCTTCGTCAAAACGAGAAGGTCATTATTTCCCTTGAGGTCCCGCTCGTGATTTTTAAATCTTTCGCCGCGATAATCGGCTTCGCTCAATTTATAAAGCTGCACCATGGTCCCCATGGCACCATCCAGAATAAAAATTCTTTCGCGGAGAGCTTTTTCTAAATCTACGAGAAGGGCCGATTTTTTCATGGATTCTTTCTCCCTTACGACTATTGAAGGCTGCGGACGATGTCGACAATGGCATGCACGTCATTGAGAACATAAAAGTGCACGCTGGGAACACCAAAGTTCAGTAAGCCCTCGGCCTGCTTGCGAGCCCATCGCTTGCCAATTTCTTCGGTATGCTCCGGATGCTTCGTCACTTCGGAAACCAATTCATCAGGCAGATCGATATAGAAATTTTTCGGAACGCTTTTCAGTTGGGCCGCCGACTTGAGAACTTTAAGACCGGGAATGATGGGAACCTGAATCCCCGCTTCACGGCATTGGCGAACGAAATCAAAATATTTTTCGTTATCGAAGAACATCTGGGTGGTGATGTAGGCCGCGCCGGCATCCACCTTTTTCTTCAGATTTTGAATGTCGTAGGATAAACAAGCCGCTTCGTAATGCTTTTCGGGATAACCTGCGACCCCCACGCAAAAATTCAGGGAATCCGTGCGATCGATTTCATCCAGAAATTTTCCTTCATTCAAATCATTGATTTGCGAGACCAAGTCAGAGGCATAACTATTGATCGAGCGGTCGGCGCGAATTTGTTTTTGAAAGTTGGGCGTATCCCCTCGTAGGGCTAATACATTTTCAATACCTAAAAAGCTGAGCTCAATCAGGGCGTCTTCGGTTTCTTCCCGAGTGAAACCCAAACACAGGATGTGCGCAACCGTATCTATTTTAAAACGATTTTGAATGATGCCGCAGATTCCGAGTGTGCCAGGCCGCTTTTTCAGGGTCCTTTTTTGAATGGTGCCGTCCACTTTTTCCTGGAAAAAAGTTGTCGAGCTATGGGAAGTCACATCAATCCAAGGGGGGTTGAGAGGAACCAAAGCCTCAACCACATCGGTGATATCGCGAACGGATCTCCCCCGCGTGGGCGGCACGATTTCGTAGCTGAACATAGGACCTTTAGAATTTTGGATATGCTCAATAACTTTCATAATCTGCCCTGCCGGCTTCTGCAGAAAGAAACCGCCTTCTCTTTCAATTGAGATCAAATTGGGATCGGAATAGAGCTGACATGCAGTGAAACTGGGGAGGCATAGCTAAAGAGAGGTGGGAATTTTTCCCGCGCTTTAGCTGTTTATCGCCCGCAAGCTGCACTCAAATCGGCGTATTCGAATTTACAATCCAGTTATGACGAAATTTCGGCATCAAGTCAATTTCAAAAATCTCTCACACGAGAGGAGAAACTCAGGGTGGAGAGGGTGGCGGCGGAGGGCTCAATTCAATGTGAGATTGCATTTGATCCTCGTTCAAAACCTGAGCTAATTGCATCGCGGCCTGTTTGGAAAGGCTGACCAAAGACTTTGTATCCGAGCGAACCAAAAATTGCTCTTGCAGCATGATCTCGTCATGTTTTCTAAATTTTTCGACCATGCGATCGGCCTTTGATTTTTCAAAGCCCATCTCGACCAACAAATCTCGGGTAAAAAAGACGCTCGAGTCGAAGGTTTCCCGCTTAATGAATTTGACCCCAAGTTCCATCAGATCATAGGCGTGGCCGCGATTGCGAGCCCTTGCGAAAATCTTGAGGTGGGGAAAATGCTCTCGAACGAGGGCCGCCGTTTTAAGCGAAAGCTCGGTGTCGTCAATGGCCAAAATAAGGTACTTCGCCTGCGCCGCCCCCGCGGCCTCCAGAAGATCCTGCCGAGAGGCATCGCCGTAGTAGACGGTGCTGCCAAATTTACGTAAAAGCTCGATTTGATCCTGATCATGATCAATGGCAATGAAGGGGATATTTTGCGCGCGCAGAATACGGCCAAAAATCTGTCCGAAGCGTCCAAATCCCGCAATGATGACTTGACCTACTTCATTGATCTCATCAAAAGCCGGTTCATCGATTTCTTTTTTTCGATGCAAAGCTAATTTTTCATCGAGCATAGCGATCAGAGGACTGAAGGCCATCGAAAGAGTGATGACCGCAGTGAGTAGTGATAAGTCAGGCGCAGAAATAATTCCCAGAGTGGTCACCAGGCCAAAAATAACGAAGGCAAATTCCCCACCCTGCGCAATGCTGAGAGCCATGCATTTCGCATTCCCATGATTCAACTTGGAAAGCCGACCCACACCATAAATAACCAGACCCTTTGCCAAAAGATAGGCCAAGGTCAAAGATAAAACCTTGAGGGGCTCGTTCGCAATCAATTCTGTGCTCACGCCCATCCCCACCGCGATGAAGAAAAGACCCATGAGCAAACCCTTGAAGGGTTCAATATTGGTTTCAAGCTCATGTCTGTATTCTGAGTCGGCCAGGAGAACGCCTGCGATAAAGGTACCTAGGGCGGCGGACAGACCCATTTTCTGCATCAGGACGGCGACGCCGATCACAATAAACAAAGTGACGCCCGTAAAAATTTCGCGGGAACGGGTCGCCGCGATCATGCGAAAGACCGGGCGGATCAAAAATCGACTGGCGAAAACAAGAAGACCAATCAGGACAAGAGCAAACCAAATACTCACATGAGGCTCGTGCGCAGCCGAATCCGAAACCGCGAGCAAAGGAATCACCGCCAGGGCAGGAATGGCCACTAAATCCTGAGCGAGCAAAATAGAAAAGCCTGCCCGGCCAAATTCCGTGTTGAAAACATTTTTCTCCATCATGGTCTGCACGGCATAGGCCGTCGATGAAAGAGAAAGCGCAAAGCCCACGACAATCGCCGCCGCAAGAGGCAATCCCAAGGCCAAACCAAAGCCCGAAAAAACCACTGTGCAAAAACCAATTTGCAAACCACCTAAGCCAAAGAGGTGGTAACGCATGGACCATAGCTTACGAGGTTGAATCTCAAGTCCGATAATGAAAAGCAGAAAAACCACTCCCAATTCAGAGAAGTGAGCAATGCTTTCCGAATCCCCGATTAATTTGAAGCCATGGGGACCGACCAGGACTCCGGACACTAAGTAGCCCAAGACTGAGCCAAAGCCGAGTCTCTGGAAAATAGGAACCAACACGACGGCCGCGCTGATGAATATAAGAGCTTGTTCAATGGGTGAAATCACCTTCAACATCATATTCAAATCAAGCCAACTTACAAGAAGTTGCTGTAAGGACCACGTCGTCCCTTTTCGGCTTATTTTGAAGCAGGCCTAAAGTCTCGGCGGCACTTGCTCTTTTCGACTCGCCCAAGCTTGAATATCAGACACAATTTCGTTTGCAATGGATTCATCCACGGGGCCATAAAACATATCAGAACCAAGCCCATGCCCCTTACCCAGGTGAAGCTCAAAAAGAGGTTTTGACTTCATCGAAATTTTTGTGGAATCAAGCGCCAACTTCTCTCTTCTTCCTGGAGTCAGAGAATCAATGTCACCATTATGATATTTAATGGGTCCCTCGAAGGCACTCAGATTCGCGAGCACGCTCGTGTCATCTTGAAGCCATCTCTTCCACCACTTATAGGATGAAAAAACCAGGCCATTGCTTAAATAAATGGCATCGTCACTCTGTGCGAGTGAAACACGCGTCAGTTGATCAAAGCCCAGCTCAAGAGTGGCGGTCAATCCTTCCTTTGTCCAATAGCCAATAGGACTGAGAAAATTCGTGAGGGGAAAGTTTCCATGGAACTTTGATTTCGCAAATTGCGTCGTAATCTCTCCATTCGTCAAGATTCCATTGTTATTTTCGTCCATTTCAAAGGCCCAATCGACTGAACGGTCCACAATTTGCCAATGAACCATCGACTTTGCGCTTTCAACGACCCCACCGATAAACAAAATTCCAGCGGGTTGAAGACGTCCCAAGGCTACCAACCGGGAAATGTTCAGTGAACCTTCACTGTGTCCTAAGACGAAGATCTTTTTCTGATTCACGAAGGCTTGAGCCAAAACGTGATCATAAACGACTTGAATATCATCCAAAATCGTTTCATCGCTCACTCTGCCACGAATATTTTGATCAAGACATTTTAGAATGGCCGCCTGGTCAACGAGATCACAGGAAACGCCACGGTAGTCAAAACGGACCACCACGAAACCCGCAGCCACAAATCTTTTTGAAAGATCAGAGAAAATGTAATCGCGTTCCGTCCCGCTTCTCCCAAAATAACCATTTCGGTAAAACAGACCCGTTCCACCAATAATAAAGACCGTGGGATAATTTTTTTTACCGGTCTCAGGTCGATCTATCTGCCCTGAGATGTGGCTAAGACCGTCTTTCGTTGGCAAAGAGAAATCAACGGACTTCGCAAAGCTCGTAAGGGGTAATAAAATGGACAGCAATGGAACCAAGATTTTCAGCATCATATCTCCAGCAAAAGACTTTAATATCAATTCAGGCAAAGAGAGTAAATGATTTACAATTCACTTTAAAAATCAATGGCTAATTGGAGTAGAAGCTCTGGGCGAGAGCGAAAGAGCTTGTCCTCACCAGAGTGAGATCACTTTTGATATCGCCTCGCATTGTCGAAAAACAGGATCATGCAAAACATTCGCTAGAGTAATTTCACCATGACGCTGATCCCGCCACGGCCGTCGCGCAGCACCCCGACCACAACGGACTTGCGCCCGCTCGCGGCCACGGGGGCTTTCCAAACTGTGGTTTCACCAGTGAAAGTGCGCGGAATTTCAACCTCACCATCACTGACGAACCAGGTGGTTTCAAAAGTTTCGGTGAAACTTTTCGTCGAACCATCGTTAGACATATACTGATAGGTTTCGGGTGAGCTCGAGAATGTCGATGAAAGATTCGCGTCTGCTCCTGGCAACGTCGTCAGCGAGGCACCGTCAACCAGCAGATCTGATAAGGTCGGATTGGCGTTGGGCGATTTATTTGAAATCAAAACACGGCGAAAAGAACTCACCGTTCCGGTGCTGCTCGTCGCCTTGACCGTGATGATATAGGCAACCCCGTTAAATTGTAAGGCCGCTGAGTAAGGCGAAAGAAAATTCGCCGGAATTGTCAAAGGCACAACGATAGATCCCGTGGAGGGACGTCCCGTCCTTTCCGGTGCGCCGAAGATCCCCGCGGCTTGGCCCGTCGGTTCAGCCACAGCAACTGTTTGCACTGAGCTTGCGCTCGTTCCACCCGCGCAGGTAGCGTCTTTTCCAAGGCTCACCCCCGGATCAAGGCAGCTTTGAACATCTAAACTCACCGCCCCGGTGCCGCCGATGTCGCTGATGTAAGGATCGAGATTGACGTTCACGGTCCCCGCCGCCGGATTCTGCAACTCAGGCGTATTGACAACAAGTCCCAGAATCCGCAGACGGTCCAGTTTAGAATATTGAGGCATATCATCTTTAGAACAAGCGCTCAGAGTGCAAATCGCGATCAGGAAAATAATTCTTTTCATGTTAAAACTCTCCCTTCACACCCAGGGTCGGAATCGTGGGTAGCCCCGTGACTTCATTTTTTGTTTTGTAATCGTAAGAATAATTAATGCCTTCAGGATTTTTTCTGTTCGTCATATTTTGAATGTCCAAGTAGGCTGACAGAATCCAGGTATTGTAGACCCACTTGCGATCGACGCGGAAATCGAGTTGCATAAAATCGTTTTGCCGCTGGCTGTAGAGATCTCCCCGCTGCGGAATATAGACGTCATTATCCCCATCGTAATGAGCGTCCGCGATAGGCGTATAGGGATTCCCGGTGACGTAGCGGAAGCGCACGCCGTATTGCCAAGGACCTTCTTCGTAACTTCCTAAAAGATTCAGTGAATGAGTTTGATCGTAAGGGGAAGGGAGTTCCGGTAGACCTGGATCTTGACGACGACTCTGGGAATAGGTGTAAGAGCCGATCAGGCCCCAAGCATTTTTTTTGTATTTCAGCTGCATTTCAAGACCATGAACATGGCCCTTGCCACCGTTCGTGTAATTTTCGGGAGTGAGCTGTCCATCGCGGGTGACGAGCTGGCTCGAACTAGCGACCAATTGATCGAGTATTTTGTAGAAAAGAGTACTCGACCAGGTGAGACCCTGATTCGACCCATCCCGATAGTCCTTATCAAAACCAACGGCAAAGTGAAAGGCACGTTCAGCCTTGAGATCAGGATTGCCAAACGCCTTATCCAAGGTTTGCCCGGTAGGAGCTTGATAGTAAACACCCGTCGCTGTTCTTAAAGTCAAAGTCTTATCCCAAGCGTAGTGCAAACCTAAACGGGGTTCTGCCAAAGTTTCTTTCGTGCTTGAAAAACTATCTCCGCGCAAGCCCGGCAAAAGAGTCCAATTGGAATCACTGCCCAACTTCACTTCATTTTTCCAGTAGAGACCCATTTGATTGCTGGATCCGGTGACATCGGTATCTCTGACTTCGCCCGTTGAAAAGGGATCCGAAACGCCCCCTTGAGAAAAACGGTTCGGCGCACGTGCGGCCACTTTGTACCAAGCAAAATGATTGTCTAAACCAGCCTGATACTTCCACAAGGTATTCACCTGTTGTTCGTACTCAGCCCTAGAGGTCAGACTTGTCGTATTGATTTTGGCAAAATTGTCGCCGATATCGATCAAAACATTATCGACGCCAAAACCTAAAGACGCCGTCACTCGACGGGACTCATCAATCTGTTTACTCCATTCAGGAATAAAACGGTAAAATTCGGTGCTCTCGGCGAAATTCCCGCGCAACTTGGGGTCGTTACCGAGAGGTTTATTCAGAACGAATTCCAGTTTATCCTTAGAAAGAATGGAGAAAATCCGCAGCTCTTCATTGGCGCTTAATTTTTTATCGTACTGAGCATTGATATCGTAAAAACTAGGCGCGACCGTTAAATTGAAGTCCTTGTTATTTTTCGTCGCCTCCTTCAAAACCAAACCGATGTAGGAGTACCGCCCACTGATCAAGTAGCTCGAATCTTCACTCAAAGGTCCCTCAACTAAGAACCCCATGTTGTACAGATCCATAAAGGCCATACCGTGCTGGCGATCGGTCTGGGGTTTGCGAACATTTAAACCCACATGGCCCCCCAAAGCCAAACCAAATTGAGGCCCGTAACCCGCGGATAAATAGTCCACACTCTCAACCGCCTCGGGGGTCACGATCGAACTCAGTCCGCCAAAGTGGAAAATCAGCGGAACATCGTGCCCGTCGATATTGTAGCGAGTGTCTTCGGGCTCAGCCCCTTGAATAACGACCTGCGCGCTGCTGCCGACACGATTAACCCCCGGCAGATTCTGCACGGCCTTTACGGGATCCCCCCCGCTGCCGGGCATTTGCAGAAACTCCTCTTGCTTCAAAGTTTTCTGGGAATCGTCCTTTTTTGAACGCAAATCTGAAACCGTCGTTTCAAAAACTTTGTAGGATTGCCTTTCAATGTAGATTTTCAAATTCGTTTCAGACTTTTCCACATCGATATGTTTGGAATACTTCTTGTGGTCAGCGACGTTCACCACGATTTCCACGTCTTGCGCGGGAACTTCGGTGATCTTAAAATGACCCTGCTTATCGGTGGTGGCTTTTAATTTAGCGGGGAGCAAAAAGACATTCACATCCGCCATGGGTTTACGTGTGCCTTTTTCCAGCACATCGCCTTCGAAAATGTAAACTCTCGCGGGTGGAATCGTCACCGCCGGAGCTTCGGGGGCCTGAGCCCAACACAAATTAAATAACAGGGCCCACAACATGATCACCTCAATTGAGAACAAAACGATAAGCGTAACGGATGCGAACCGCGATGGCTTTTTTATCCATCATGGCCGGGACAAATTCAAAACGATAAATAGCTTCGAGGGCCGCTTCGTTAAGACCATAACCAGGACCCTCGATCAATTGGGCCGAGCGGACCTTCCCTTTGTCATCAATCAGGATGTCCATCATAACGAGACCTTCGATATTTTTAGCTTTAGCCTGGGGTGGATAGGGAATGCGAACTTCTGCCTTCAGTCTCGGCATTTGATTGACAAGATATTCTTCCGTGGGAACCGGAAGGGCATCAGCATCTTCGGGGCGCATTTTTTCCTGGTCAATATCTTTAGCAAGGGTGTTTCCGGCCTTCACATCGACCGCCCCTTTCTCCGATTGCAAAGAGTGACGGTTCAAACCAAAAACTTTGCGCGGGGGAGTTTTCGTGGGGGGCGGAGGCTCGGCCATCACCTTCACTTCCACCGGCTGAGCGGGGGTCGCAGGCGCGGTCACTTCTTTGATCTCTACTTTCACTTTGCGCATTTCCAGCGTGCGATTGCGCAGCAAAAGGCTCGCGAGCGCGAACACCGTGACGATCCCGAAGTGCAGCAGCAGAGATTGCCAGACGGCCTGCCTCATCATTATTTAGCTTTCTCAACCTGAATGGCAAAATTTTCGATACCCGCCGTTTTGACCGTGTCGATGACCCGCATGACGTCCCCGTGACGGGCATCAATATCTGCGCTGATCACGGCTTGCACCTGCACGTTTTTCCCTTGGGCCTGGTGGGCCCGCTCGGCCAGAGTCTCTAGCGAAAGCAGTTCCCCGTTTAAAATGTACTGACCGGTCTTCGTCACGGCGATCGCAAGGGTCGAAAGACTTTGTGAATCTGACGCCGATGTCTTAGGCAAAGTCAGTCCGATGATGTCTTTCATCATCATGGGCGCCGTGACCATAAAAATCACCAGAAGCACCAGGACCACATCCACAAAGGGAGTTACATTGATCTCGTTGATTCCTTGCATTTTTGAAGGGTCGAATCCAGAGGAAGCCATCGACTATCTTTCTGCGAAGTAGGAGATCAACAAATCTTTGATCCCGTCGCAGTCCCTCTGCAAAGCGCCCAGACGGCGAGAAAAGTAATTGAAGGCCACCACGGAAGGAATCGCCACGGCAAGCCCCATGGCCGTCATGATCAAGGCTTCGGCAAGGGCGAGCATCACTTTCTGAGAGTCCATCTGTCCTGAAGAAAGAGCGCCGAAGGCTACAATGATCCCCAAAATAGTGCCCAGAAGCCCTACAAAGGGAGTCGTGGATCCAAGGGTCCCCAAGACAGATAGATTTTTTTCAAGTAAGGCCCGTTGCTCAGACCAGTAGCTGAAAACTGATTTTTCCATTTGTTCGGAGCTCTGCCTGTCCAGCGCGTGACGAACTGTTCCCGCACGCAGGCCTTCGTGAGTCTGGGCCCACGAGATAATTTCTTTTTTTGAACCAGCGCGGATCCAACTCAACAAATTTTTATTTTGATCTTTTTCTTCTAGATTTTTAAAGAATTTTCGCCGTTCTAAAATAATAGAAACAGACCAAACGGACAACCCCACCATGCCCACAAATATAAGCCGAGATATCCACTCGATCACAATGATCCACGCAGCCACATGACCTCCAAAGATGGCCGCAATGTAATAGAATGCCTATGAAAAGTGCAAACTAAAATCGCCAAGCCCAGTGGATAAGGATTTATTTTGACTCGCCATGCCTGGAGGAAGAATAGATCGCCAAGATTGCAAATAAAATTTTTTTGTTTCAACAGACGAGAATTAGTCCTGCCAAAAATGATCCTGTCAAATTCTTAGGCGGCCATCACTAAACTATTCCTTTTGAGTGCGGAACGATCCTTGCTCAGAATCCATCGCCGATCCCTTTTACCCCGGAGAAGATGATGAAATTCGCGACCCTTCTTTTAAGCCTGATGTTATCGCCTTTATTGGCCCAAGCCACACCGATCTTGATCAATTTGGACTCTCCCGGCCAGTACGCTCCAGGAACCATCGTCATTCGTGCAGGCCAGCGCAACCTCTACCTGATTTTGAATGAAACCCAAGCCATCCGCTATCGAGTGGCCGTGCCCAAAGACGGTAAAGAGTGGCTCGGAGAAACCCATATCGTCGGAAAATTCGCCAAGCCCGCTTGGGCCGCGCCGGCCGAGGTTTCGAAAGATCACCCTGAGCTCGCCGGCATTGTCATTCCTGGCGGAGCGCCCAACAACCCCATGGGGGCGGCCGCAATGACTTTGGAGCGTTCTGAAATCGCGATTCACGGCACCACCGAAAAAATGCGCGCCTCGATTGGAACCGCTGCCTCTTACGGCTGCGTGCGGATGTTGAATGAAGACGTCTCTGATCTTTTCCTGCGCGTGCAAGTCGGGACGCCTGTTATTATGCTGCCTTAACTAGGACATGGGTGATGGAAGAGATTGAGAAGCATTTTCGCTGCCCCTATTGTTCAGAGCGGATCTCGATGCTTTTGGATATTTCGGTTGAGGGCCAGCAGAGCTACGTTGAAGACTGCGAAGTCTGCTGCAACCCGATTCAAGTCACCTATGTGGCCACAGGCGACGGTGTGCTCAAAAATTTTCAAAAGGCTAAAGCCTACGGCTGATCAAGACAGTAAATTCAAAGAAAAATCACTTAAGTATTCAGCCTCCTCACTGACAAAAGCGTGAGGGAGCGTCGGGATATACTTAAAACGCAGACGCATCTTTCGCCCGCAATAGGGACACTCCTGAACCTCCAGCAAAATTCCACTGTCATTCTGCGAATTTTTCTGTGCAGGCTCGCTGATGAAAGCGTAGCGCTTGCAGCAGAATTTCAAATCGTTTGAAATTTTCTGTCCCATTGTATCCTCCTGTTTGATTTACATATAATTTACATATACAAAGTATAGGGGGAACTCTCCTCTGGGTAAATCCAAAGAATGAGAAATAGACAATCGTCGGGTTCAACGATCTGAAGTGAATCAGGTTGCAGATAGCTTGATAAATCACAAAAAAGGGAACCAAGTTTTGTGATTTTGGGGTCGATTTTCCTTTCTTTAAGATTTGCCAGTGACAAGTAAATGCCATTTTGCCCATATGGATTCCGGAGGATCCCGTGCACGAAAGAACCCCTTTTCAAAAATCATTTATAACAACTTTGAGCTTATTTTTAGGAGGACTCTTCTTTTCTCTTGCGGTGAACGCTCAGTTGGGGGCAGGTGCGGGCTCGACCACTCCTGCCGAAACAAAAGAATCGAGCGGCATTGCCCGCAGTGAAAAAGATGTTCCGGTGCCGCAACCCAAGCCCGACTCCGCCATTGCCCAAAGATTGACCAGAATTCTCACGCTGACGGGCTGGTTTGAAAATTTGAAGGTCACTTCGCAAGAAGGTATCGTCACTCTCAGCGGGAAAGTCAGCGCCGTCTCGCAAAGAGATTGGGCCGTTGATCTTGCGAACGATGCCGATGGCGTGGTCGCGGTGATCAATAAGGTCGAAATTGCTGAGGGCGGCTGGTTTGATCTGACGTCCACAAAGAACGAACTCAAAAGTCTGTGGAAAAGTTTCTTCGCCTTCATTCCGCATCTGGTGATTGCCTTAGTGATCCTCAGCTTTTCGGTTGTTTTGTTCCGTATTTTTTCAGGACTGAACAAAAAATTCTGGGCCACGCGAATCACGAATCCCATTCTCACCGAGGTGGTCGGAAAATTGGGGGCCCTGCCCATTTTGCTTTTGGGTCTTTATTTGGTTTTGCAAGTGCTGGGGCTTACGGGTTTAGCCTTTACCCTGCTGGGGGGCACCGGCGCCCTCGGTTTGATCGCCGGCTTCGCCTTCAAGAACATCCTCGAAAATTATTTCTCGGGCATTATGCTGAGCCTGCGCAAACCCTTCGTCATTGGCGACATGATCGAAGTCGCCGGCGAAAAAGGCATTGTCTTCAAAATGACCACGCGAGGAACGACGCTGATCGATGCGGAAGGCAAGCATATCTTGATTCCCAATTCGACAATTTTCACTAGCATCATCCGCAATGATATGCAGGCCGGGGGGCTCGAGCCGCAGAAAGAAGTCCGCGGATTGAAAGATGCCAAAGGTTTTCCCCCGCGAGTTTCCTCTCCGAGCGAACCTGTCAAAGAAATCCTCGCGCAAGCGAAACGCGAAAATCCGCCCGATCCCAAGGAAAGAAATCTCTAACGAAAATTTGGTAGCGATATTATTTTTCGCTCGGAGAACAAATCGAGCTGCTACGCCGGGTTCTCGTACGCAGGCCTAATGCTCCGTGGGATAGGGCAACTGTGCCCGCCAGTGAAAAGGCGGCTGGCTTTGCGGCAGACGTAAAGCTTTATTCATAAGCATAACGGAACTGAGATCCCCCAGATGGGTATTCGCTTTTGCCCCACTCTGGTATTTCAAAGCCATCGTATTCAAAAGGTTCGCTAAACGATAGCCCGCGAGTACGATTCGCTTTTTGACAATGGGTAAAGCTTTGTGAACATAAGCATCATCCAGAACAGGTATTTTATCAGGTGAAAATTTTCCGTTAATGATTTTATTGGCCTTCTTATCAATCAACTTGCAATAGGCTCTGTCCGCAGGATCCTTCACCGGCTGCGCATCTGGGTAAACCAGATCATGATAGCTTCGAGACTCATCATACCAGTCATTCTGCGACGCCTGATTAGCCGAAGCCATACTGATTTGGCCGGCCGAATCTTTAAGCAGAATATCAGCTAACTCTGCATAACCAATCCAGCGTTTGGTTCCCGGCGGCGGAGGATTTTTCAAATTGAAATCATCGCCGATACTGCTCACTAATTTATCGTCCCAAAAGCTATGCAGATTTAGACCCTCAACCAACACGCCCGAGGACTGCTTCCACGTAATTGAACAGAGGTTCGCTCCCAAATCCAAACCATTTCCCACATGCAGCGGCTGGTGAATATCACCCACGATATGAATCAGATAACGAAGCCAGATGATTTTTTCTTCTCTTGAGGTTTGCGCTTCTAAAATTTTATCAGGCCCTTGAAAAATAATAGTTCGAGCATCCCGATCCGCAAACATCTCGGGAGTCATCGTCGCCATGCTATAACCCTGGGGAATTTCAAAAAAGTGGTAGGCCGCAAACATTTTAAATCTGTCATCGGCCCGCACTTGGTCCGGCCAAATCGCGCTCACTGCCATGGGCTCGACACCTAAAATATCTTGCAGCATCGCCTTCGCGGCCGGCGTAAGATTTTTCTCGGCGATAAAGCCAACGGTGCTGTGACCCAAGTCACCCCAAGCGAGCACCTGCTGTGCCGCTAAAAGAGTCAAGGCAAGGCTTAAGATCATTTTGAAACTCATGCTCTTCTCCGTTCGTTCAGAATGCTAAGGGTCTTCCAAAAACGATAGGGGGCAGGCTCTTTGAAGTCAAAGCGATCGAGGTCCAGAAATCTCGTCTCGCCCCTGCCCATATATTTGACAGCTCTGACGATCTTACAAATCCCCAACTCTGCCCTGCTTTAAAGCTCCTCTGGCGAAGAAAAGCGTGGGCACAGGCGTTGCTGATGCACTCCTGGGTGATTTTCACCTTTCGTTTTTACATGTGGGTAATTTAAATGCAGTTTGAGCACGTTTTGAGCAAAGAAGGTCTTTATTGGGGGCAAGCCGAACTCTCGGAGTTCCTTCCTATCGATCTTCAAAAAAATCTTCTCGATCTCGAGGCGGACTCTTGGTTAAGCGATCTGTTTTGGGGTGAGTTGCTCGCCATGAAGTACGCTCGTCTGCGAACAAAATTCGTTCCCGCCAAGCGGGTCAAAATTTGGGAGCGCATCGCCCTCGACGAGATGAACCACTTCTCGATGATTAGCAAGTGGTTCGCCACGCGAAAACTTTTACCCTCTGATCCAAGTCCCCTTTTCAGAAGGCTTTCGCAAAAACTAAATTCACTCGAAGCTCAACCAACCGAAGAGGGCATCGCCTATGCCTCGAGCATGCAGTTGTTGCTCGAGTCCCTCATTCATCGACTCATTGAGTGGCGCAGTCCTTTGATTATCGATGAGGAACTCACCGCGATCATCCAGCAAATTCAAAGTGACGAGATCTTTCATATCCACGCCACCGCTTTCGAGACGGGACAAACAGATCATGAAGACCATCTGCTAACCTACGAGAACCTCCTCTTTCCCTTGCACTTAGCGAAGGGTCTCCTGTCGCCTGAACAAATGCGAAAAGCCAAGCAAGCCGGGCGGCAGGTCGTGCGAAGGCAAATCTTCGGAGGCCACCAGCCCCTCCCCGAAGCGAAACAGGTTGATCTATGAATATCATCAAGCTCGTGCGCATGGGTTTGTTCGGGCAAATCCTTAAGAAAATTCTTCGTATCAAGACTTCGTATCCGAAGCTCCCCGAGTTCGGCGCGGAGTATTTCATGCCCGGGCAAAACTCCGAATTACACAATGGCTTTGTGAACTGTGCGCACAACACCCTGGGGTTGCGAGCTCAATTCTACGAAGTCCAAGGGACCGGCGTCGGGGTGAAATGGCGAACGAGCGAAACGGGTTTTGAGGGCTTCCCAGGTATGATTCATGGCGGAGTTCTCGCTTCGCTTGTTGATGAAGTCATGGCCATGTCAGTTTTTCGGCACGCGAAAAGTTTCGGTGTCACGGTCTCCGCCGATCTGAAATGGCACAAACCCATTCGAAGAAATGAGGAGACTCGAGGCTTTTCCACAGTTCATCTTGCAGGAAACAATCTGGTGCAGGTGAAGGCCTACCTTTACCAAAGCAGTGGAAAGGTCGCCGTGAGCGCGACCGGTCTCTTCTTTCTGCCCAGCGTGAACCAGTTTAAACGTCTTGCCGATCTGAAAGAGGTACCGTCTGAATTTCAGCAATACTTTCGCAAATAATTTCGGTACTGCGGGGTTCCGATGAATCTCCGAACGGCCGCGACCGAACCCGAATGGGTCTTGCTCGTCAAGCGCGGTGCGCTGGACAGCGCCTATCGTGAATATTTGCTAGAAACTCGAGGCAAAAAGCTTCGCCTTCCCTTTTTAGCTTCGCCCTTAACGCTTCCTTTGAGAAAAATTCTGACCGGTCCGTTCCTTCGCTTCACTTTGAAAAGAAAATTAGTGGATACCGAATACACGGCGGTGGACCTCTCTGAAGCCTTTCTTCTTTTCTGGAAACATCCTAACTCTGTCGGAAATGTCCTGATTCGGCAGGCCTTCAAGCATTTCATCCAAACCGGGAAGGTCCCTCTGCGAGGCCTTATTTGGTACGCCCACTGGCTGACCTTTCAAGGCTCCTATGCGAAGGCCCTTTTCCTTTTTCGCAAACTCAACAAACTCACAGTCTCTGAACCCAATTTAAGGGCCGAGTGGTTAGTGTTATTGGGAAATTTTTATTTTGTTCGAGGCAACTCGGATCGAGCCTCAAAGTATTTTGAGCGCTCCCACAATCTCTTGAGCGAAAACAAAAATACGTTCGGTCAAATGTTCAACTTGGGACTTTGGGTCCTTGTACCCGCCGTGCGTGGAGAACTTGAAAACTTAGAAAAAATCATGTCGCACTTCGATTCGCTCAATCCGCAGGAGCCCGATGAGCGCTACGGCTTGCGCCTGCTTTCGGTCTCTGCTTATTTGCACATGAAGTACGGAAATGCCGATTTGGGAAATCGATTTCTGCAATCGGCCGATCGAGTCGCCGAAAGAACGGGCAGCGAGCTGGATCGATCTATTTACTTTATTTTCAAATCCCTCATCGATATTTTATCTGGAAATCAGAATTCTTCGATGATGAATCTCAATCGCGCAAGCGAAGCTCTCAAACGCTTCGGGACCTATCGCTACTATGAAGAACTCATCGCGACTTTGCGTTTACAGTTTTCGAATGAAGGGGCCCAAGCCACAAATCGTATCACGAGAAATTTCAATGCGCGAAAAGCCCCTGACCTGCATATGACCCCGATCGCTTTGCTCGATACCCCCGCGTCTGCTCCGGCAAGCTCCGCAGAAGATTGGTACCGAATTTATTTTGAGCAGGTTCTGCCGCAGATCGAGCAGTGCGAAGAAATGAATCAGCCCGATTTAATCGCTCTTTTGAAGCGACAGAGTCTCGCTAAGCGCGTCAGCGCAAGCTGGAGCGAAGCAACGGCCAGCGTAAAACCGCAGAATATCACGACGCTGACACCCGAAGGCGCCTTGCTCCAGTTCAATCTGATCCACCGCGGGCTCGAAGGGCGATTTGAAATTCTCTCTCCTTTTTTACCTTGGCGAAATCAAGAAATCTTCGTGGCGTTGAAATCACTTATTCAATCGCTGCAAAGCACTTCCTTTTACCGCTACTATCGTCAGTTTGACGAACGCATGCGCATGACCACGGAACTGGCCAGCATGGCCCGGCAACTGGCCCACGATATTCGTTCACCACTAAGCGCGATCAATCTGCTTGTCGGTTCTATTTCCAATCTCGAAGAAGAACGTCGCGAGCTGATGAATGCCTGTACCCGCCGGATCAACGCGATCGCCTCCGATCTGCTGAAAAAAGACCGCAATGCCGACATCGTTCCCATCACGGAACCTCCCGCCACGATCGACGTTCTCGTCCAACAAATCGTGAAAGAGAAGCAGCTCGAATATTCCTCCAGAGACGGGGTCAACATCCGTTTTCAATCCCATGTACGCCCTGGCTTAAAATCCCAAGCCGATATTTATCAGTTGCAAACGATTCTTTCTAACCTCATTAATAATTCCTTCGAAGCCATCGCCGTCGTGGGAGAGGTTGAAGTAGAAATCAATGAGTATTCAGAAACTCTCTTGGAAATCATGGTCCGGGATAACGGCTGTGGGCTCAGTCGCGAAAATCTAGAAATTCTTCTGCGCGCGGGCGGAGACAGCTTTAAGAAAACGGGTGGAAACGGCATCGGCCTTAAGCATGCTATCCGCACCGTTAAGGACTGGGGTGGCCAGTTGACCATTACTTCAGTGGAAAGCCGCGGAACAAGCGTGCGCATCCAAATTCCCTTTCAGGAAACAGGACTCATAGCCGAACAGGCCGTCTCGGAAAGTCCTTTGATCAAGGACGCTTTCTTATGACCCGTTACAACCAGGTTCCTTGGCCCCTCCGCCCTCTCGTGGAAGTTTATGGCTGGACGGTCGCTCTTTTACTTTATATTTTCTTTGCCTCATTAAGGCTCTCCAGCTCTCTTCAAATTATGCACATCCCCGAGGACCCACCCCTCGATCCCTCTTCTATCTGGGCCTCTTGGCATGAGGATGTCGTCTTGAATTTTGTCCTGCTGCCTTTGATTTTAAAAAAATCCAGCGCGCCCGTTTGGCTCAACCACCCGGCTTGGACCATGCGCCCCATTCATCACTTGATGCGGCTCTTCGGAATCAAAGTCATTATGGCCGCGACCGGGCAGGGCGGAAAGCAAGGGATGGAAGAACTCAACCGCCAGCTGATTGCCGGAGGCTCCACGATCATCAATCCGGATGGGCCTGCCGGGCCGAAGTATGTTCTCAAACGGGGCGTCGTGCAAATGGCGGCGGCGACCGCAAGACCGGTGGTGACCATGCGCTATAAGTGCAATCGCTACTGGAGCTGGCCGGGCTGGGATTCCAAACGGGTGCCCTATCCATTTTCGCGCATTGAACTCCACCTGGAAACCAAAATTTTTCAAGGCAGCGAAGACCAGCTCGCGCAAAATATTTCTGAGAGCCTGGCTCGCTAATTTTCCGCCTGCCCGCCCTAAAAGAGAAGCTCACCAAGCCCTGAATGAGTTTATCGAAGCCGAACCACTGGAGGACGGCGGTAAGGTGCAAAAGCTAACTTTGGGTTTTTATTGACGCCGCATTTAATGGTAAACGCCATGTTCCCGTGCATTCTATTCCTTCGGACAAGCAATGCCTTGACCCACTTTGATTTGAAAATCGGGATGCTTTACCGAAAGCGCTTTTAGTTTCAAGATCATATCATCCAGCTGCCTCTTTGTTAAAACATCGGGCCGCTGAAAACAAAAAATCATCTTCTGAGAGCTAGATCCGTCAAGACGATCGTACGTATCCATGAAGTCTGCTTCGTTTAGATCAGGGTCCGCGATCCTAACAAACAACTCTTCCATAATTTTGTTCACCCAATGAAAAGCCTTCTTGTCTTTTTTCATTTCGATAATAATGTCGGGCTTCCATGGGACTTCCTTGGGTTGGAGGCCTTTCTCGCAGAATTTGCCGGCGAGAATGCCGGCTTGATGGGCGACAGCTTTTTCAAGGCGATGGCGAAGATCTGCTACCTGTTTCTTATCCTCTAAAGTTTCTAAAAAACGAAAAACCAGGTCCAGATCCCCCGTGCCTCCTTCGTAACAATAGGAGGGATTCTTAACGGCCATAATCCTTTGGAATTCCACGTCGAAAAGTAAACGGAAACGGTTTTTCGCCTCTTCCAGTTTTTGCAATTGAAACAAGGCCCAAGCGTATCCGACATCGTCTTTATCCAAATAAGGAAGAGCCTCTTCCACTGTCTTCAACTGAGACTCACTTATTTTTTTTACTTTTTCCAATTGAGAAGAGGAAGCGCCAGTTCTTTCGAGCAACCTCCATGAGGTAAATAGATCAAGCTCATTAAAATGAATTACCACCCAATCCAATGAGGAAACGGGAGCGGCGAAATGATCCTCTCCAAACGCATCCAGCAGCTTGATCAAATGATATTGCTTTTTAAATTTTGGATCCTGCTTCATTTTCGACTGTACGGCCTGCAGCATATCTGCGGTCGAATAATCCACCGGCGGAATAGGCGGAGCATAGGACAAGGGTATTAAAAGCAGCTCGCTGACAAAAAGGGCCAGCACTATTCGAATTAAGAGTTTCATCAGTTCTATTGAAGCAACAGGCTTCTTCCATGACAACGACAAACTTAATAGATGACCTACACCCTTGCTGAATCGCTCCTTCGCCGATGCTGAAAAGAAAAGTGCCCAAAAATGACTCTTTTCTGGGGAGATGGACAGTGAAAGAAGCTAAAGACACCTATATGGTTTTCGGCCAATATGAAAACTGGCCTTAAAGTTGCTAATTTAGATATTCATCAACCCTAAAAAAAGGAAATGTATGAATCAGTCCAAGTTCTCTACCCGTTCTTTAGTCGCGATGGCCCTCACTCTTTCTTCACTCTTCGGGAGCGTTTCTGCCGTTGCCCAATTCCATCATGGCGGATGCGACATTAATAATCCTCCCGTAGGCCTTAAAAAATGTTCTCTTCGCGGAACAGTTTCTAATTCAGTCGACAAATGCTGCTCAAGCCAGCTTGTTCGATTCGTGACTGCCCAACAAGCTTGTCAATATATCGGCGAAGACGGCATCGTCAAAACAGACACCCGAGTTTATACGCAATCACTTTGCGGTTCAAATACCGATGGTGGCCGTTTCGGTAATGCTGGAACAGTTGCAAGTGACGCTTGGGTTTGTAACTAATTATTGTTTATTAAGGTTCTCTTGAAATCTTCTAGGTCAAAAGCCTAGAAGATTTTTTTATTTATGGCCATGCAAAACTCGACGCCGCTTTAGAAAAATAAAAAATAAGTCAGTATAGGCGCTAGCTGCCACGAAAGCAGATTGCTCAGGGTCGACGCGGCCCAGGTGCGGCGATAAGGGAGCTTGCCGAAATAACCATGCAGAAGGGCTTCGCCTACGATTGCAAAGATTTCTGCAAACAACGTTGCTTTTAAGTAACTCCAACCTGCGGCCATAAAGCCAAAAAAAACAATCGGGTGGGTGATGGAATTTGAAAACGTCACGAGGCCAAAAGTTTTACCGAAGCTCAACACCTTCCGATAAAAGATGAAATAGACAAAGACTTCAATCAGATTCGACTGCATGAAAATATAAATATAGTCCAATTTATTCATTTATTTCTCGTAGCAAAATCAAGGAAATAATCAGGAAAGAGAGAAATGAGATGAAGAGCAAAGGCTCCTGCCACAACACATGGTGGGTTTCCGCCAGATGAGAGTAGTAGGGCTTTAAATAATGATTTTCGGAAAGGAGAAGAACATGGACCATGCCTGCGGGAGTGAGCATCGTCGCAATTTCAAAGTTCACAAGCCCTACCGAGCCCTTGAGGCTGTACTGACTCGTTAAAGAAAGTCCTATGAGCGAAAGCGCCCATAGGACCCAGAAAAAAAGAATTCTTTTTTTACGGAGCATTTTTCTTTTGAGGATTTTTGCTCTCTTTTTTCCCGCCGACGCTTTGAGGCTCTCGATTATAGATCCATTTTGAATCGTCGCTGTCTGGGCTCGGCACGAATTTTTCCGTCACCACAATAGTGCAAAGAGGACCATTGGCGATCGTCACGAATTCCTCCTTTTTCTCATCAAAGCTTTTGGTTTTACAAGTGATGACCACGGCCTTCTTCTGTCCCGTGGCGGTGAAACCATGATTATACCCGGTCGCATCCATGCCAGGCAGGGCATTGAAGAGGCTCGTCGCTTCCGGACCGCGGAAGGAAATAGAGCTTCCGATATCCGCCTTGTTAAAAGTCAGGTCCTGCGCTTCGATGTACGGCATTCCGCCGTCATTCGCAAAGACGGGCGGCGCCGCCAGAAGTAGAAGGGTCAAAAAAAACATTTTCATAAATTCTCCTTGGTGAGGGTTGGATTTTATTGATTTGGCTCTGAGATCCACTTTAATGCCGGCGCAATCGCCTTTGCGGTCGACGATCCAATAGAGATCGTGCAATGCGGTCCATTCGGCAAAGCTTCGTAAAGACCGCGCTTAGGGTTGTATTTATTTTTCACGCACTTAATCACCGCGGTGTTCATTTTATCCTTCGCGATAAAACCGGTGGCCTCTTCCGGATCATCCACTTTAATGCTTTTTGGTAAACTCGAGTAGAAACTCGTCGCCTCCTGACCGTCGAAGGAGATGGAGGTTCCGATAGTCGCCTTCTTCAAGGTCATTTCCAGCACGTTGATTCCACGCATCCCGATGTCGCCGCCAACCTGTTGGGGTTCGCGGAGAACTTTTGCCTGGCCGACAGAAGTTACGGTGAAAAAACATCCTATGATTAAATTTCGAAGAGACATCGCCATCGCTCCTTGCGGCTGTAAATTCAAAGTAACAGGGCGCAAAATTGTGCCCTAGTCCAGTTTTTAGAAAGAAAATTGTCAGAACGTCTAGTCTAGTTATAATCAAAGCATGGAATTCGCGCAGAACCTCATCACCGAAAATAAAAAACCCCTTCTTCGAACCTATCTTAATATCACTCGATTCTTCAATGATTACTATTCTTATCGCCGCAACAAAGACGCCAGCTTCTCTTACGAGTTGTGGTCGGAAGAGCTGGGCTTCAAAAGCAAGGCTTCCGCCAGGATGGTTTGCCAAGGTCGACGCAATATCTCCGAGGCTTTTCTGAATGCCTTCGTGAAGGCGGAAAATTCTTCAACGGAAGATCAAGATTATTTGCAGTTGCTTAATTTTTACCAAAAAGCGAAGTCAGACTCTTTGAAGAAATGCCTTCTCGAAAAAATCGTTGAAAAATTCGATCTGACGAACAGCCAAAAAAACGTCAAAAATTACATTCAGTTTTTATCTTCCACCCACGTCCCCGTTTTGCAGTTGTTGATTTCTTTCGAGGACTTCCGCGCCACCGAAAAAAATCTTAAAGACGTTTTAGGGCTCGATGTAAAGGATCTCCGAAGCTATCTGAGTCTTTTAGAGGAGTTGGAACTTGTCCGCTCGATCACGCTCCCCGATTCGGGCGAGAAGGTTTGGATTTCACAGAATAAGCTTTTCAAGATTCCGGGTGAAATCAGTGATCCTGCTCTGGCCTTGTTCCATGAGCAGACGATGCAAGAGGCGCAGGAAAAACTCCGTTCGATCTCACGCTACAACCAATTTCGAACTCTTTACTTTTCTTTGAACGAAGAAGCCTTTGAGGATATCTACGAAACTTTAAATGACGTGGCGAACCGCTTAAAGGTGAAGTACTGCAACAACTTCATAAGCGATAAAAAACTTTTTAAATTCAATTTCCAACTGTATCCAGTGACAGAGACGGTTCATGCCCACACCGCACAATTGGAAAAAGAGGCTTTATAGAATCGAATCAGTCACGGCCTCATTGCTTTGACTCTCCGGAAAAAACGCAAAATTCAGCTGATACAACCGACGCCCACGAATGGAAGATCCGTCGCGCTTTGCGAGCTGGCTCTGCACAAAGACTTCAAAATCTTTTAGAAAATCCTCGAACTCCGCCGGGTTCAGCGCGACAAAAAGACTGCGAAACTTTCGCTCGTGCTCTTTGAACAAATCAATAGCCTGCCCCGCTCGGCGTAAGGTCTCGAGATAAAAATCGCGATGGCCTAGACTGCGAAAACGCTCTGGCAAACGCCAAGAACGTTTTTTCGTTTTCCAACGTGAAGGATCGCCCGGGCGTTCAATCCTTTCGATGAGAGCGAGTTTCTCTAACTCCCGACAGGCGCCGGCAAACTCCGCTTCGCTCACGCCCAAAATCCTCGCGGCCTCAGCCGGATACGGGGTGAAGTCTTCAAAACTGAGCAGTGTCTGCACGCGTGGCAAGAGCGGATTCGAAAGAAATTCGTAGTGACTCTGCACCTCTTGAAAATCTTCGGCCAAAGTTTGGAATTTCAAAACCTGTTGACCGAAAATACGGCGGTGTTCTTGATGCCGGCTTTGATTGTAGCCTAGCAAGTTCACAAAATATTCGGTCTCGGCAACGTCGAACTGAAAATACGCGATGAAAGATTGGGTCAGCCGCTCGCTGATGGGCCGCGCACCGGTTAGGATCAAACTTAAGTAGGTTCGATTCTTGAGCCCCAATGCCCGCGCCCAAGCCGCATACGAAAACTCGCTGTCCGCTGATTTTTGCTGCTCATAATAGTGACCTAAAAAGGCCGTCACACTTTGATACTTTCTGATATCGAGTTTCACATGCATGCTAAAAGCATTACGGAAAACCAGAGCCCTGGCAAGCCGCCGATTTTACCCTCCTCCGTCCAGTTTCAAGCCGCACCACCTGTCTTCAAAATGATAACACTTGGGAAATGGCCCTTCCCTCCCGAATAATGAAGATCAAAGGAGAAATTATGAAACAGTTCGGTTTAATGATGGCCCTAGCAAGTTCGGTCGTTTTCATGGCATGTACTTCGAAAGAGGTTCGCAACCCTTCTTCGGTCGGCTTCGCGGGGAGCGGCGATGTAGGCAGTGTCGAGGCACCTACAGCAGGCATCAACAAGGCGCAAATCTCTTTTATCATACAGGAATGTCGAAACGGATCCCCCCAGCAGGTGCCAAAATCACTCCATCAGTTCGATTATTTCCCCGGCCATATGCGTGACAAATCGCACGTCGTGCCTTACGAAGTCTTCTCGAGCTCAGGCACGGTATTATCCGTATTAACGGACGCTGGAGATTTTTCTGGTTCGGGTATGGTGACCGCCCGGGTTTACGAACATGCTCAAGGCGAACACGGTGGAAAGCTCGTGGCCGCGACCTCACTGATGTTCCCAAATACGGTCGATTGGTCTAAAAACCAGCTGAGCTCGTCCAGTGGTGGCGGGTTTGAAACCCAACCGGAAGGTAAATGCCTGAATCAGGCCGATGGATTCATCGTGGTCACTGTGTATATTGGCGTTTTGTAATCTGCTCAAGCAGGGGGTGGCTGCCGGGACCCACCCCTAAGTTTATTTGCAGCTGAGGCTGATATTGCCCAATTCAATTTCGCCAGAGGAAGAATTTAAACTCGGAGCAACTGCTTTTACGAGAGCTCCTTCTGTACCGCTCATACGGACTTCAAATTCGCGGCCGGCTCGATCAGTGCCAGAGTAGGCTCCGGACTGTTCGCTGATGTGGTAGGTATCCCAAGTATTGTGGTTCGAGGCCCCTTCCGACAGGGTTGCTTTGAGTTGGCCATTGCTGTTGATGATGTTGACGCGAATGACGCCTCCACTTACCAGCGGCGTTTGGCCAATGCAGGAGTAAATACGTTCTGCAGCAAAGCAGGTGCTGGCGGTTGAGAGGGTGATTGCTAAGATTATTTTATATTTCACTGGGGTTTCCTTTTTCGTTTATTATGGTTCTACTCCAAAGGTAGGGGCATTCATGGTTTCTGCTAGCTACAGTACGCTTTCACTCTGATCCTATAATTATTAAAGTTATGCATTCCGTAAGCACGATTTTGTATCTCATCCATTCTTCGATGTAAACCCTCCGTTATGGAGTTGGTTTTGCTAAATCTCCACATTCTCACGATTTCCTCACTCCAATCCTCTAGCGTTCTCCCAAGAGTTTCTAAATTTCCAAAATTTGAGGTTTTTAAGGCCCGTATTGCGTCCAAAAATTGCGGTATGACCTTCTTTGCAGCCTTCCGATTGCTCACCCTGGTTAAGATGACTTTCATAAGATGCTGCTTAAAATCGTAAACCGCTTTTAGAGCAGGATTTTCTGATAAATACCTTTCTAAATTCTTTCGTGACTTCTCTTTCATCTCGCTCCACTCGTGCATCCGCATTAAATACATTAACCCTCTATTTTTTCTACCAACTTCATCCAACTGACTCCAAGTTTTTAAGAAGTGATGATTAATTAGTCTCACGACGTGGAACCGGTCCGCCACGATCATCGCTTTTGGAAAATAATCGCGCGCTATTTTTCTGTAGTTCTCACTTAAATCCATCACGATTACCTTGCAATTATTGCGATCAGGTAAACGCTGCAAATACTTACCCAGATTGGATTCCGTGCGACCCAAGGTAATATCAAAGACTCTATGCTTTTGAAGATTAACAAGCGTCGTTTGATAGCCTAATTTCTTGCTGAACTTTTTCTCGTCGATTCCCAATATCTTCGGAACGCTTGCGTTCTTCTGTTCATTAAATTCGCGCTGAAGATAACTTCGGTAATATCTACCCACCGTGGCTTCGCCCAAGCCTAAACGCTTACTTACCTTCAGCACCGAGATCCCGTCGTGATGCTTTAGAGATACTTCGTCTTTGAACGGCTCCGTTGCGCGTTGGTATGGTAAAACGCCGGGCAATCTTTGGTTAAAATATTTGCCGCAATCACGACAGAAAAATTTGTGAACTTGAATCATCAAAATACTTCGCATCGTGCCGATGCTGTGATGCTTTAAAACTCGGGTGAAGCGCTCTTTCTTGCGTAGTTTAACTGATCCGCAATGAATACAGCCGATGGTTCCGGTGTATTCTGCGACGATTTCAATGGTCTTAATTCCTTGGCAGGAAATGATTTTATAATTCGGCAATCCAATGATAGATTCCGACCTGACTGGGGGCATTTAGGGCTCCTTTTGCTAAAACAGTTTGTGGTAAAACCATTCTAGCAGATTCCCTGACTGCCCCTGTCATTGATGGAGAACC